>ENA-UPAD01000122-UPAD01000122.1-bioreactor-metagenome-genome-assembly--contig:-NODE-122-length-121109-cov-163.993623_pt1 | contig 121109 bp, 101 predicted proteins | sample MGYA00238179_ERZ772710 | MGnify/ENA primary metagenome ERZ772710 (study PRJEB29004, sample SAMN07631245) | bioreactor metagenome | isolation source: Switchgrass digestor | place: USA: Dartmouth...
GTTGGAGTTCCGAAGTTTCTGTCCCTCGGCACCCCAACATTTATTATAGAACCATTATATCTCCCCCTTTAATCACGAGCGCCCTTCCTTTGTCAAGGGCGCTCATCCTTTTTCCCTGCAAATAACCCCAATAGTACGAACCTTTAGTACGAACCTTTTCGTTTTATATATGTTACATAACAACTTACCTGTATCTGATGGATTAATATGTCACTTTGCTCAAAAAACAATTAAAATCCTCCTTGACCAGTATGGAAAATCATGCTAATATATTAATGCAAGCGTTTGCACTAAAACACAAAAGCAGATCGTATGATGCTCCGTTTTTGAAAGTACAGCAAGCTATAAGAATATTTATAGTCTGTCACAAATAATCAAGGAGGAAGAGTGATGAAAAAGATATTGGCTTTTGTCTTAATCGCTACTCTGGCATTTCCCATGGCAGCCTGTGCAACATCGTCCGGCACAATGGAAATCTACTTTTTAAACTTCAAGCCGGAGATTGCGGAAGTTTACGACAAAATAGCCGCTGATTACGAAAAGGAAACCGGTGTAAAAGTCCGGGTAGTTACCGCTGCATCCGGTACTTATGAGACGACATTGAAATCTGAAATTGCGAAAAAAGACGCGCCTACCATATTCCAAATCAACGGTCCGGTCGGGTTCCAGGAATGGAAGGATTACTGCGCAGACCTTAAAAACACCAAGCTATACAGTTATCTTTCCGACAAAAGCCTGGCAATAACAGAAGGCGACGGTGTATACGGCATTCCTTATGTTGTTGAAGGTTATGGCATTATCTATAACAACGCAATTATGGAAAAATACTTTGCTTTGAGCGACAAGGCGGTTAATATCTCTTCAGCGGAAGAGATCAGGAACTTTGAGACACTGAAAGCCGTTGTCGAAGACATGACAGCAAAGAAAGACGTGTTGGGAATTGAAGGTGTGTTTGCATCCACATCTCTGAACCAGGGTGAGCAATGGAGATGGCAGACCCACCTGGCCAACCTGCCTTTTTACTATGAATTCAAGGAAAACAAGAACTATGACAACACAGTTTTGGCAGGATTGGCTGCCAATGAGATTGAATTCAAGTATGCCAACAATTTCAAAAATATCTTTGATCTCTACATAGAAAATTCATGCACGCCAAAGAACCTGCTGGGAAGCAAATCAGTAAATGATTCCATGGCTGAATTCGCACTTGGCAAAGTGGCCATGGTTCAGAACGGCAACTGGGCATGGAGCCAGATAGCCGGTACTGAAGGGAATGTTGTTAAAGCCGAAGACATCAAGTTCCTGCCGATATACATCGGTATGCCGGGTGAAGAGAACCAGGGCCTTTGCATAGGTACGGAGAACTACTTTGCGATTAACAGTAAGGTATCGAAAGAAAATCAGGAAGCCTCGATTGCATTCCTTGAGTGGCTGTTCTCAAGTGAAAAGGGCAAGAGCTATGTAAAGAACGAACTTGGCTTTATTGCTCCGTTCAATACATTTGAAGAAAATGAAAAACCCACCGATCCTCTTGCCAAGGAAGTTCTGGCATGGATGGAGAAAGATGGTGTAACATCGGTTGCATGGACATTTGCAGCATTCCCGAGTGAAGAGTTCAAGAATTATTTCGGCGATGCCCTGCTTGAATATACCCAGGGTTCAAAGACATGGGACGATGTCGTTAATGTGGTAAAGGATTCCTGGAAATCCGAGAAAGCCAAGTAACATGGTATATCATCACACTACTCCGGGCCTTATGGCCTGGAGTAGTGTGAATATTTAAATGCAATAAACAGCCGACTGTCTTCCGGCAAGGAGAGGTTCTATGCAGAAGTCACTGGCAAAGCATTTTCCATTATTTGTAGCCCCAACCCTAATCGCTTTCCTGATATCTTTTCTGATACCCTTTGTAATGGGTGTTTATCTGTCCTTTACCGAATTTACAACGGTAGTTGACGCGAAATGGGTGGGTATCGACAACTATGTCAAAGCCTTTACTGCAAATACGGATTTTATTAACGCATTGTGGTTTACGGTAAAGTTTGCCGTCGTGTCCGTTGTTTCAATAAACTTTTTTGCGTTCATCACAGCAGTCATTCTGACACGCGGAATAAGAGGAACAAACTTCTTCCGCACAGTGTTTTTTATGCCGAATTTAATTGGCGGTATCGTTCTGGGCTATATCTGGCAGATAATCATTAATGGTTATCTGTACAAATATCAGGTTACTCTCACTTACGATGCAAAATACGGATTCTGGGGCCTGGTTATCCTGATGAACTGGCAACTGATAGGATATATGATGGTTATTTATATTGCGGGTATCCAGAATATCCCGAACGATCTGATCGATGCCGCCAAAGTGGACGGTGCAGGACCTTTGCAGATCATCAGGCATATCATTATTCCTTCGGTAATGCCTGCAATAACAATCTGCCTATTCCTTACACTGACCAACTCTTTCAGGCTTTTTGACCAGAATCTGGCGCTTACAAACGGAGCCCCGGCAAGAAAGACTGCGATGCTTGCGTTGGATATATACAATACTTTTTATGGACGCAACAATTGGGAAGGGGTCGGTCAGGCGAAAGCAGTCATATTCTTTGTCCTGGTTGCAACTATTGCCTATCTGCAGCTTAAACTGACAAGGAGCAAGGAGGTCGAAGGATAATGGCTTACAGCAGGCAAAAGATCTTCAATGTGATAATGTTTTTTATAATGTCCATATTGTCTGTGGTATTTCTTGCTCCTTTATTCATCGTTCTGATGAATTCATTCAAAGGAAACCTGTTTATTGCAGATGCGCCTTTTGTTTTCCCCTCTAAAGAAACTTTTGTTTCTTTCAATAACTATCTGAACGGCCTTTCAAAAACGGGCTTTATAAAGTCATTCGGCTGGTCGTTATTTATAACGGTCTTTTCCGTGCTCGTCATAATCATAGGTACATCAATGACGGCATGGTATATAACAAGAATCAAAAACAAGCTAACAAAATTCCTGTATTATCTTTTTGCCTTTTCAATGATAGTGCCTTTTCAAATGGTCATGTTCCCCATGTCCAAGATGGCCAATATACTTAATCTTGACAACCCTGTCGGGATAATTGTGATATACCTCGGATTCGGTGCCGGTCTCTCTGTGTTTACCTTTTCCGGGTTCATCAAATCGATACCTGCCGACATAGAAGAAAGCGCTCTGCTGGACGGCTGCAAGCCCCTGCAAACTTTCTTTATGGTAGTATTTCCTATCCTAAAGCCCACAGCCATCTCTGTTGCAATCCTGAACGCCATGTGGATATGGAATGATTATCTCCTGCCTTACTTGGTCATTGGTTCAAAGTATAGAACCATACCCATTGCAATTCAATATCTAAAAGGCGGATACGGCTCTATCGATATGGGAGCCATGATGGCCATGCTGGTATTGGCGATAGTGCCTATTGTTATCTTCTATCTGGTATGTCAGAAGTATATTATAAAAGGTGTCATCGAAGGAGCTGTGAAATTCTAAAGCATGTCCCGAGAACAGGGAACGGAACTCTGTCCGTTCCCTGTTTTGCTTGTTGCAACGTCATACCTGAGCACAGGTCATAAAGCCTTCCACGAAAAAGAATGGTATAAAAATGGATATGGAGTGCCGGAGCAATCATCAGTTAAAATCTAATATGGATAAGCATGCTGACGCTGTTATGCAGAACGATCAATCGGGAGGTTTTACCTTGTTAAAGATTCAGTACCTGGTATCCGGTGGCATCATCACAAACTATAAATGCTCGTCGAAGTGTAAGCATTGCTGCTATTCCAGTTCCCCAAAGTGGCCAAACGATTATATGACACCATCCATGGCTGATGAGATATTTGCCGTACTGAAGCGTTTGGGTTGTGATGCCGTTCATATCGGTGGCGGTGAACCGTTATTACAACCTGATAAACTTTATGGCATTCTTGACGCTGCGTACAGAAACAACATTGGCATTGAATATATTGAGACCAACGCATCCTGGTATAAGGATGCGGCATCGGCGAAAACCATTCTTAAGGAACTTAAAGGCCGTGGGGTAAAAACCCTTCTGATATCTATCGATCCGTACCATAACGAGTATATACCTTTTTGGAAAGTCAAAGGTTTAATTCAGGCCTGTTCGGCCGTAAAAATGAATGTATTCCCCTGGCAGATGGAATTCTGGGATGAAGTCGATGCGCTGGATGATCATGAAACCCATTCCCTGGACGAGTACATACGGCTTTACGGTGAGGATTATCCCGTAAGGCTGATGAGCAGGTATGGACTTAATCTGAAGGGACGGGCCTTTATGACATACAGGCCTTTTATGAAGAAACAGCCTGTCGATCAGATACTGAAAGAATCAAAGCCCTGCCGGCTGCTTTCAGGCATATATCATTTTCATGTGGACCTTTACGGCAGCTACATCCCCCAGTCCTGTCCGGGATTTTCGATTCCGGTGAAGGAACTGGTAAGCGGGGCCGATCCGGATAAATACCGCATATTCAACAGTATGGAGTCTGTAGGCATACGAGGACTGTTTGAATTGGCTGAAAAAGAATATGGTTATACCCCCAAGAATGAATATGCCGGAAAATGCGATCTTTGCTATGATATCAGGAACCACCTAGTTCTGGAGCTGGGCCTGGATCTGCCCGATTTAAAACCGGAAGGGCATTATAAGTATATTTAAATGCGGATCATGGGAATAACCGCCTTATTTGGTGGTACGCCAGCGGTTCAGGCATATCATCACAACATGGGTTGAGTTCAAGAACGTAGTATTTGATATCATGCCACGCGCCATGCTTAAATCCAATATTGGGTAATGTTGCTGCAAGAGAAAAGCCCATTTTCCGGTGGAATATTTCACTGCCTTCATTCGGGCAGCCAAGAACGGCAATGGCCTTTACAAACCCCTGCTTTTTCAACGCATGAAGAAGGTTTTCATACAGGAGTTTCCCTGCACCTTTCTGTGTGCTGCCATGCTTTATGTAAATGGATGTCTCACATACCCACTGGTATGCTTTGCGTTCCTTAAACGTGTGGGCATAGGCGTAGCCGACGATTTCACCATCAGCCTCGCAAACGAAGAAAGGGAATTTCTCTGTGATGGATTCTATTCTTTCGGCAAACTCCCTGGCAGAAGGCGCAACATACTCGAATGTATAACAAGTATTATCCACGTAATATTTGTATATCTCAGCCAGTGCCTCGGCATCGCTCAGTTCAACTTCACGAATAATCATCTCTCCAGGCTCCTTTCGGATTCCCCGCCTTTCCCGGATGTTCCCAACTGATATCTTCAAATATAAACCAGATTATATGGAAAAACAACTTCACAAACGGGCAGGCGGCTGCCCATTCATTGAGCAGCCGCCCCCACACCATTGTATACACCAATCAGTATACGGCAGTTCTAAAGTTTTCGTATGATGCAGAATAATCCCGGCCTGGCTCGTAACGGGGTAAAACGCTAGCTGCCAAAGGGCCACCCTCTCAGCAGGTCTTACCCGGATCCTCAGGCCTTAACGGAAACGCCAGATGATATCATTCAGCATCAGGTTGTTCTTAAACGCCAATATATTGGTGTCTTTATTGATAAGTACACACTCGATATTTGCCATTTCGGCCCAATCCAGCATGTTCTCCGCAGTCAGGTCATAGGAGAACGAAGTATGGTGCGCTCCGCCCGCCAGGATCCATGCCTCCGCGGCATCATGCAGCGACGGCAGCGGCTTCCAGAGTACACGGGCCACAGGAAGTTTGGGTAAATCCTTTTCCACATTCACGGCAACAACATCGTTGACAAGCAGGCGGAAACGGTCTCCCATATCGATCAGTGAAGCAGCGATAGCGTTTCCTGCTTTTCCGTTGAACACCATCCGCGCAGGATCCGCCTTACCACCAATACCGAGCGGATGCACCTCTATCCTGGGCCGTGTTGCGGCAACTGAAGGACATACTTCCAGCATGTGCGCGCCAAGAATCATGCAGTTGCCGGGCTCGAAGTGATAGGTATAGTCTTCCATAAAGGATGTACCGCCATCAAGCCCGGAGGCCATCAACTTCATGATCCTGACAAGACCGGCAGTTTTCCAGTCGCCTTCCGCTCCGAAACCGTAACCTGCTTCCATAAGCCTTTGAACAGCAAGGCCGGGCAGCTGATTCAAGCCATGAAGGTTTTCAAAGGTGGTCGTGAAAGCACCAAATCCGCCTTCCTCCAGGAATGTCCTGATGGCGATTTCCAGCTTGGCCTGATACCTGATGGCATCCCTTACCGGACCCTCAGAAAGGCCTTCGGGAGCAATCTCATATTTTTCCTCATATTCCTTAAGAAGCTCGTTGGCGCTCTGGTCGGTTACATCGTTCAGTACCCTGACAAGGTCGCCGATACCGTAACCATTAATCGACCATCCGAACTTGATCTGGGCCTCTACCTTGTCGCCTTCTGTGACGGCAACTTCACGCATATTGTCGCCAAAACGGGCGATCTTGAGCTTTCTGCCTTCGATATAGCCGACAGCTGCGCGCATCCAGCCAGCGATCCTGCGTGAGACCTCAGGATCTTCCCAATGTCCGGCGACTACCTTGCGGGCAATCCTCATCCGCGAACCGATAAACCCGTACTCACGGTCGCCATGGGCTGCCTGGTTCAGATTCATAAAGTCCATATCAATGCTGTCCCAGGGAATGTCGCGGTTGAACTGCGTATGCAAATGCAGCAAAGGTTTTTGCAGCATTGAAAGACCTGTTATCCACATTTTTGCGGGAGAGAAGGTATGCATCCAGGTGATGATACCGGCACAGGCAGGAGCCACATTTGCTTCCTGAATCACCTTTCTTATCTCATCAGGAGTTGTTACCACGGCTTTGAAAACGATTCTGCAGGGAATGGAAGCATTTTCATCCAATGATTTTGCAACCCTTTTTGCATTTTCCTCTACCTGCAAAAGCGTTTGCGGACCGTAAAGATGCTGGCTTCCGGTAACAAACCAGAATTCGTACTTTTTGAGATCTAGCATTGTCGTACCCCCTATAAATGTTTTTCTACCGTCCCTGGCGTGGTTCTCCTGATCCAATTATACACCGGATTGTGCCCCATGTCCTGATCAATTGCAATCGCATTTGGTGAGCGCATACGGCGCAGATTTTTGCATGCAGTTTATTGTGCCCGGTAAAGCGCCATACCATAAATCAGCTTTGCTTATTATCCTTTTTTCCCGGCCTCAGCCATTCAGGCAAAAGCCCAATTGCACCCTTTTCCCGTACTGCAAGGATCACGCTTTGCAGCAGGATGAAGAAGCACAGCATAAGCCCGGTGGTAATGCTCTGATAATAAGGCTTGGTAAGCCCAGATGCGATAACGATGTTCGTGATAGTCTTCAGGGACAGCATCCCAAAAAGCGTTCCGATAACATTACCAACACCGCCGGTCAATAATGTTCCGCCTATGATATTGGATGCGATCGCCTGCATTTCTGCCTGGGTTGCGTTGGCAGCATCCCCTGCGCCCGTATGAAGCAGGTAGACATAGCCGGCTATCCCGGACAATATCCCGGCCAGCAAATAAGCGTAGAATTTTGTACGCTTGACATTGATACCGAGCGTCAGCGCACTGTGGCTGTTTCCGCCCACCGCATAGAGGTTGCGTCCGAACCGGGTCCATTTAAGAATGATCGCTACGGCTATCACCACGATCAAGGCAATCACTACTCCCAGCTCGATCTGGGCCGGTATGAAGATACCGGTCTTCCCGTAATAGCCCATTCCGGGTATCGTAATGCGCATCTGCTTAAGATTAAGGAAAGCTTCATGGGTTGCTGTTCTGGGTGCAATGCTGACGATGGTTACCATGCCCCTGGCAAAGAACATTCCCGCCAAGGTGACGATAAAGGGCTGTATCTCCAGGTAAGCTACCAGTATCCCGTGAAGCAGGCCGAAGAACAGGCCTATGCCCAGGGCCAACAAAAGCGAACCGATAACCGTGCCGCCATGGTCCTCAAGGTAAACAACGCATGCCATGGTGACAAGGGCCGTAACACCGCCGCCGGAAATATCGATGCCGCCGGATATCATCACCATGGTCAGTCCGCAGGCAATGATGAGCAGGAATGCATTGTTATTGAACAGGTCGAGGAACTGCTGGGGGTTCAGGAACCCGCCGCCCCAGACAAACATGGCGAGCAGGTACATACCGATGAAGGTACAGATCGTTATGGTCATCAGCAGGTTGGTGTTTGAGATAGGCTCCCTTGGTTTTTTTCCTCGATTTTCAATGATTAAATCCTTGCCTTTTTTCATAGCTTATTCCCCATTACTCCGTTGATTTTCTCAAAATCTACACAGGGATCATCTATCAACCTGAATGCACCGGTCGCGCGATTTGTCAGGCAGCTTTCGCCTGGACTTCCTTTTCAGGCTGTTTTTTAAACATCTTTTTGTACATCCTGACGACAAAATCCTTAACGACCGGCGAACTGCATACGACTATCAGTATGATAACAATCGCCTTGTAGGCTTTTACAGCCGCCGAAGGGACCTTCATCGCATAAAGCGTGACGGTCAGAGCCTGAATGATGTACGCACCGATAACTGAACCGTAGAGATTGAATTTACCGCCGCTTAAGGCATTTCCGCCAATTGCGACTGCCAGGATGACATCCATTTCCGCATCCAAAAGCAGGGTTTCATGGTTGATAAGCCCTATCCTGCATACGGTGATACAGCCCGCCGTAGCAACGCAAACGCCCGATATGATAAACGCTATGAGCTTGATCCAAACCGGGCTGATCCCGTTCAGGTGGGCTGTCCCCTCATTAATTCCGACCACCTGTGTATATAACCCGAGATTGGTAAATCGTAAAACCAGCGTGATCAGAATAAGGAATATGACCATGATAAGGATGGGGGTGGGTATAGGAATCCCGGGAATAAAACCGCCAATACTGGTAAGCAGGGGACTTGAAACAGTCGGCGTCGCACCGCCGTTAATCCAGTAGGCGATCGAACGTCCTGCCGAAAAAAGAATCAGTGTCGCGATCATGGGCTGGATTTTGAATACGGCGACCAGTACCCCGTTGAAGAGGCTGAAAAGGACTGAAACGACACAGCTGAGCAAAAAAGCGAGAAGGAAAACCGGTATAGTGATCTCGTTGGCGCGAAGCACGCTTACAAAAACGCTGCCCGCTATGGCCGCCACGGCTGCAACGCTTATATCCTGCCCCTTACAGGACGATGTTATCAGCGTCATGCCGATGGACAGGATAGCAATGGCCGACGCACCGTTCAGGATACTGATCAGGTTTCCTGAAAGTACAGCGTTCCCATCGTTGTTGGTGGCAATGGTTATGGAGAAAAACTCCGGATCCCTGATCAGGTTGAAAACAACTAGCAGAAACAGCGCAAACAACGGTATTGCCAGCTGAGAGCGCGCCATTTTCTTAAAAAGACTTCCCATTATACCGCCTCCCCCGCTATGGTATGCATGATGTTGTCCTGGGTCATTTCTTCGCCCGTAAGCTCGCCCACAATCTTGCGATCGCGCATCACGATCAGGCGCGAACAGGTGCGAAGCATCTCCTCTATTTCCGAGGAAATGAACGTGATGCTGACGCCTTCCTCGGCCAGTTTAAGCACCAGCTTCTGTATTTCCACTTTCGTACCCACATCGATTCCGCGGGTTGGTTCATCCAGGATCAGGTACTGGGGATTTGTCAGCAGCCAGCGTGCCAGTATGGCTTTCTGCTGATTGCCTCCCGACAGCGACTTGATGGGTGTATCCATCGAGGCGGTCTTTATGCCTAACAGTTTGATGTACTTGTCGGCAAAAGCTTCTGCCTCGGCTCTTGAAAACGGCCTGAAAAAGCCTTTCATAACCTGCAGGGCAAGTATGATATTCTCCCGGACCGACAGGTCCTCGACGATACCGTCCCGTTTTCTGTCCTCGGGCAGGTATCCGATGCCATGCTTCATGGCATCCTTGGGCTTTTTGATTTTAACATCCTTTCCGTTTATCCTGATCTTGCCGCCGGTAATCCTGTCAGCGGCAAAAATAGCGCGCACGCTTTCGCTGCGGCCCGAACCAAGTAGCCCGGTGAAACCGTTGACTTCTCCCTTTCTGATCTTGAAATCAAATGCGTTGGAACAGTTTATACTCGATAAACCAACTGCCTCATAAACGGGCGGTTCATTGGTTTCCTCTGCCATTAGCTGACTTTTTTTCAGCGCCGAAACATCCTCAAGGTCTTTGCCCATCATCTTGGAAATGAGCTGTACACGCGGCAGATCCTTTACCTCATACTCTCCTACCAGTTCGCCATTCCTAAGTACCGTTATCCTGTCGCATATCTCGTACACCTGTTCAAGGAAGTGCGTAATAAAGATGATGCCAACGCCGCGTGCCTTCAGATCCCGCATCAGCGAGAACAGCCTCGCGACCTCCTGTTCGTCGAGGGAGGAGGTCGGCTCGTCCAGGATAAGCACTTTACAGTCCATATCGACTGCGCGGGCGATGGCAACCATTTGCTGTACGGCAATGGAACAGGTGTCAAGTTGCTGGGTGGCCCTAGCCGGGATTTTGAGCTTCTCAAGTCTCTCCGCTGCCCTCTTTTTCATTTGACGCCAGTTTACCGTATGGTAGCTGCCCCGTCCGATGAACATGTTCTCTGCGACAGTAAGGTTGGGGCAAAGGGTTATCTCCTGGTATACGGTACTGATCCCCAGGTTTTGAGCTTCATACGGAGATTTTACATGGATTTCCCTGAGGCTGCCGTCTATATTTAAGAAAACCTGCCCCGAATCTTTAGGATGCACGCCGGTCAAAACCTTGATCAAGGTCGACTTTCCGGCTCCGTTTTCACCCATCAGGGCATGGATCTCGCCTTTTCTGAGCGTAAAATCGACATTCTGCAAGGCACGAACACCCGGGAACGATTTACTGATATTTCTCATGGATAAAACAACGTCGTTCTGCATACGGCTACCATCCCTAAATGCTTAAGTCTCTTCATTATAGCGGTGCAAGTATGCGGAAAGATCCGCATACTTTGCACCGCCTGAACCGTCAATACAGTTCCGGTTCAATCAAACGCATCCGTCATCAGTCGCCGATGCCGTATTTGTCTATGTCTGCCTGAGTAATGGTATTGCAATCGAAGTATCTTTCTTCGTTGATAACGATCTTTTCTGTAAGTTGCCCGCCTTTTTCAAGGGTCTGGATCATCTCATGAATCTTCTGAGCCTGGAACGGGCTGCACTGGACGTCGAGGTTCCAATTGCCGGCAAGCACTTCCCTGAGGGCCCACTTGTTGAAGTCGAAGCCTATGATGATCACGTCACCGTTCTTGCCATGGGTGATACCAGCTTCATCGAGGGCTGCGACTGCGCCCTTTGCCATACCGTCGTTTTCAGCATAGATGACATTGAATTTCTCACCAGAGTTGATAACAGATTCCACGATCTGCTTGGCTGTTGCTTCGTCCCAGGTAGCGGTCTGCTGGACAACCTTTTTCATGGTGCCATTTGCAAACTGCTCATCGAGAGGCTTTGTACGGCCGATCTGAGCGTCGCTGCCCATTGCGCCCTGGATATGTACGACATTGTATTCAGGGAGCTTCTGATCCAGCAGCCACTGTACGGCCATCCTGCCCTGGGCTTCCATGTTGGAGATAACGGCGGCCTCAAACAGGCTTTGGTCAACATTCATCATACGGTCGAAGAGGAATACTTTAACGCCGGCTTTCTTTGCGTTTTCAAGAACATTGGTCCAACCGTCTGTCGCGGCAGCAGAAATAAGGAGGTAATCCACGCCGTCGGTGATGAACTGCTGAGCTGCGTTCAGCTGCTCGTCATTCTTGAGGCTGTAGAAGGTGGAAACCTTATATCCGTTTGCTTCGCTGAAAACCTTTTCAAAGTCTGCCACGTTTGCAGCACGGTATCCGGACTCGGAAGGCGGGTTGTTCACGATACCCACTTTGATAAGACCGTCTTTATCCTTAGATGTCTGAGCAGAACCGCATGCTGCCAAACTTAACGCCAACGCCGCAGCAAGGATCAATGCAAGGATTTTCTTTGTTTTCATTGCCTTATTCCCCTTTCAGTTTAATCTTTGTGTTAAAATCATATAATTTGAGGGGAATAATATACAAGTTTTTTGTGCAAAGTGCGTAAGATTTTCAACCAAGTCATTTAAAAATCAAAAATCAAGTTCCTGGATACCTGGCGTTGCTTCTGACACCATTCATTCCCATTGTATGATCATAATATTTCTAACATTTACAGTAAAATAATTAACCTCCGTGTCAATAGCCCCTGCTGTCAATCATTTCCCGGGTTATTGTCCGGTAATCGAAGTATGTTTCATCCACATAGTTTATCCGATCTACAGGTTCTCCGCGCTCAAGCTTCTTGATGACTTTGTCCACATACGGACCCTGCAGCGGGTTACATTCCACGTTCAACGCGATTTTGCCGGCAAGCGTGTACTCAAGTCCAAGCCTTGTCGCATCAAACGAGATGACGATAACCCCGTCCTCAGGGTTGCATTTTAACCCCGCTTCTTCCAGCGCAGCGATTGCTCCAAGCGCTTCTCCGTCGTTTTCACAGTATACCACGTCTATATCCGTTGTCCGCTTCAGGATGGAACTCATGACTTCGTATGACTTGGCCTTTGTAAAATCACCGCATTCCTGTGCTGCGATCACCCAGTTCGGATGCCGCTTTACCGCATTTTCCAGAGGGACAGTCCTGCCTAATTGCGGGGTGGAACCAATGGTGCCCTGAATGTGAACTATCCGTATCGGTTCATTTGCTCTGCCCTGCTCTTCCAGGAAGTCCTCCAGCCATTTGACCGCGAGCTCGCCCTCCTTGTAGAAATCGGAACCGACATAAGCCGTATACAGGTCTTCATCCTGCCGTTCGATGTACCTGTCGATAACGATGACCGGAATGCCGGCCTCTTTCGCTTCCAGCAAAATGGCGTTCCAACCAGTCTCTACTTTTGGGGAAAACACGATATAGTCGACGTCCTGCTGAATAAACATCCTGATGGCCCGGATCTGGTTTTCCTGTTCCTGCCTGGCATCATCGAAGATAAGCATGTATCCGTTTTCTTCTGACAAAACCGATTTGATGTTCTCCGTATTGGTTACGCGCCACTCCGATTCAGCGCCTACCTGTGAAAAGCCCACCACTATCAGGTTATCCCCGGAGGATCCCGACAAAGAGTGGGCATCTTCTCCTGAACATCCGCAGAGAAACACGGCGGCCACGCATAGTATCACAGCAAGAAGTTTTCTCATATAGCCATCTCCTTGTCGCTGGTCTTCATGGGTATGGTGACGATGACCTTTGTCCCCACATCCAGTTCGCTTTCGATGGTCAGCCCGTATTCAGCACCAAACAATATCTGTATCCTCTGATGGACCGTCCTCAAACCAAAGCCCTCTCCCTTGCTGTCGCCAAGGGAGGCCTTGATCTCTTTCAGCCGTTCTTCGGACATGCCGCGCCCATCATCCATCACTTCGAGGATGATATGTCCGTTTTCTTCCCTGCCGGTAAGGCGGATGACCCCTTTTCTGCGCCTGTTCTTTATTCCGTGATACAGCGCGTTTTCCACCAGGGGCTGAAGGGTCAGCTTGGGAATGATGTACTGTTTCAGATGATCCGGGATGTCAATTTCATATTCCAGGATATCGCTGTAGCGCATCTGTTGGATCTCCAGATAGCTGCGGACGTGCTGTTCTTCCTCTCCAAGGGTGATAACGTTTTTGCCCCGGCTCAATGAAAAACGGAAATAGTTGGAGAGGCTTGTAACCATCTTGACCGCTCCGTTGATTTCACCGGACTCGATAAGCCATACGATAGTGTCGAGCGTATTATACAGAAAATGCGGGTTGACCTGGGACTGCAGCAACGCCAGTTCTGCTTTCCTGCGCTGTTTCTCCTGCTCGGTGTTCTTCTGGATCTGCCATATCAGGCGTCCTACCATGTTTTCTATACCGTCCGAGAGGATCTGTATCTCCTCAACATCGGCCTGGATGGGTTCTTTGACCAATAAATTGCCCTTGCCTATCGCTTCGAGGCGTTCACAGATCATATCGATGGGATCGACGATCTTGCGGCTAAGCCTTTTTGAACTTTTCAGCAGGAAAAACAGCAGCATCAGCGCAAGGAGAACCACCACGCCCATCAGGATGATCATGTTCCTGACCATATCGGACTGGAGGCTGTTCAGATGTGCCGCTTCGTAATACAGATAAGTGTACATGAATCGCTGTATCAGGTCGGTCAATATGTAGATATTTTTCTCCAGTTGATCCACACGCGAGTCGTACTCTTTTGTCTCTGCGATCTGCTGCATCTTTTCCTCAAGGTTGTGGCAGAGGCTGAGCACGCTGGAAATGGCCCGAAGGCTTTCTTTTTTCGTTGTCGTGTCGTACAGCTTCTGCGCAATCTCCTTTGCGGACTTAACCTCTTCAAGGGGCAGACCTTCCGAGTACTGGCTGTCGATCACGTAATAGTACATTTTCAGATCCACATCATCCTTGAAGTTCTGGTTGAACTCCGAAGCCATGGTGACATTGTTCAGGATTGCATTGTATCGAAAAACATACAATATCCCCACCGATGCAATCACCAGGATAACCGTCATCAGCGGCAGGGATACCAGAAGGCTCATATTCCAGAGCCTGCTCTGCATCTTTATTTTTCTCTCTTTACGCCTGTTATCAATGCTCACTGCCTGTCCCTCTTCGATATTCACTGGGCGTGCAGCCCGAAACTTTCTTGAACACAAAGCTGAAATAGTGCGGATCCTTGTATCCGACTGCAAATGCGATTTCGCTCAGTCTCAGGTCGGTATTGCGTAGCATATTCTTCGCTTCATGGATACGCCTTGATGTGATGTATTCCGTCAATGTCTGCCCGACTTCCTGGCTGAAAACGGCTGACAGGTAGTTGGGACTGATGTTGACGCTTTTAGCAACTTTGTCCAGTGAGATGGACGGGTCCGAATAGTTTTGGTTGATAAAATCCATCGCCTGTTTCAATAAAACATGCTGCTGCCTGGTGCTTTCACGGTCGCGCAGAACGATCGTGCGTTTGATGACCTGGCGCGCATAATTCCGTACCTCCTCGGCAGTGGATATGCTGTCATTGGGCCAGAAATCCGCCGACCATATGGTGTCCATGCTGGAGCCTATCAGGTCCAGGTATTTTACCGCAGCAAAATAAACTGTCATGGCCATGTACCTGCAAAGCAAGGCGGTGGAAACAACTCTTTCCCCTACATTTTGCAGCACCTGTTCGATAAAGTCATCGATTTCCTGTTCCGTTCCGCTGCTTAAAAACTTTCTGATGTGTTCAAGATCAATTTCCTTGCCGTATGTGCCTGCCTGAAAATCATTGTTCTTTCTGAGGTTCCGTATGCTCGCTTCAGTCAGGATATGTTCTTCGGGGCATATGTAGCGATAAGCCAGAATACGGCTTGCTTCGGCAAAGCAGGCCGGAAGGGCGCTGAGCCGTGGCACAGGCGTCCCCCTTGCGATATACCAGCCCACATCGTTTCCTGCCGCGGTACAACGATCCCGTATACTTTTGATGCAATTGATGGTTTTTGATTCTATCTCATCCTGAGAGCCCTTCACCAGGACAGCATAGGTGGTGATGTTCCATCTGAACAGGATAATGTCGGATCTGCCGATGAACAGTTTTGTCACTTCGTCCTGCACCGCGGCGAGATCATCGGTATAGCTTTCCGGCATGCTGCCGTCATATTCTGCGCTGCTGAGTGAGAAAAGAACGATATTGTAGAACGGAGCACAGATATCGATGTTCATGGATTCGGCGGTATTAATGATCTCCGATTCGCTTAAAGCACCGGTAACTATTCTTTCAAAGAATCGTCTGCGGGAAAAGTTTTCATACTCCTGGGCTTCACGCCGGAAATGCTCTATGTATTCCTGCTGCTGACGTTCTTCCATCATTTTCTTATGCAGTTCAGCCAGTATCTCCACAAGCTTGTCCTTTGTAATAGGCTTGAGCAGGTATTGATCCACGCCCATGCGAATGGCTTGCTGCGCATAAGTAAAATCATCGTATCCGCTTATGATGACAATTTTTGTCCTTGGAAGCTCATCACGCACCAGTTTTATTAAGGTCAGTCCATCCATAAAAGGCATCTTGATATCTGTGATGAGAAGATCAGGCTGAATTTCCCGGATCATAGGGAGTGCAAGCTCGCCGTCCGAAGCGTCACCCGTATAATGAAATCCATACTGTTCCCATTGGATATTCCTGCGTATGCCCTCGCGGACGACATTCTCATCTTCGACAAGAAAAACCTTGAACATCCTGCTACTTCACCTCGTTCTGAACAGCTTAAGCACTATAATGCGAGCAGATGTGGCTGAAATGACAATAAAACGGCATGTCCCTTATTTGTTAAAATCATGATATCATCCTGCAAATGCCATTGTCAACGAAACCTGGTTTGCAGGAGTTTTCTGCTCATTTTTTCTTGCTTTTATAAGCAGGAAGTCGGGTCTATGAATGGACTTTCTGTATGAAGGATACTGTTCCATGACTTCTTTATCCGGTACAGGTTCGAACATTTTTTCTAAAGCCTGAACTAGATATGAAAGGGATGGTGTCATGAGCAATACAAATTTTACCAGTCCGCCGTTTTATGAGTACCGGTAGAGCCTTATCGGCAGGGTAGTATTTCAGCAAATTGCTCTACGTCAGGAATGTCGCTATTTTAGCAAGACATTCCTGTACTATTGCGTCTATCTCCCTGATTTGGGGATCTCTTGTGTCGTAATGCTTTAAGACCCTAACATTACGAGCCCTCCAGTCCAACGATTTTACTTGGTCGGTCAGGATTACTCCTGTTATCGGGTCCCTGGTATTACCAAGCGATATTCCTCCGTCCGGCAGTCCCACCTCGAACGGATATCCTTTCTTTTGGTTCGTGATAGGGCAGACGACCATAAAACCCGTCAGTTGGTTGAAAGCCCTGGGTGATAAAACGATTGCGTTCCTTCTCCCGGCCTGTTCATGGCCAGACTGCGGATTAAAGTCCAGGACAATAAAGGCGCCTCTGTCCGGTATATTATTATTCGTCAAATCAGTTCACGTCCCTCTGTTCCAAAATCGATTTCATCATGCCGGTTCTCAGGCGTAATCTGGGACAAAAGCTCCTCAAGCGTATATTTCTTTTGCGGGCTTCTGGGCTTAAGTGTGATTGATTCCCCGTTCTCGGCAACATACATCTCGAGCTCGGATCCAAAACTGATGCCTATTTTTTCCGCAGCTTCCTTTGGTATGCGTATCCCAAGGCTGTTGCCCCATTTTTGAGCGACAACTACTGCCATATATCCATCCCCCTTCATTTGCTTACCTTCCTTTGCTTCCATTATATCACCTTATTCAGAAAATGTATATACATAGTATATACGTAGCTTGGTAAGATTATGATGGGAAACTGAGAAGTTGCAAAAGCAATAGGGAGTAATCTCACGATTACTCCCTATTGCTTTTGGAGCCCTCAACCAGGATCGAACTGGTGACCTCATCCTTACCATGGATGCGCTCTGCCTACTGAGCTATGAGGGCATGTTATGAAACTGGAGCGGGTGAAGGGAATCGAACCCTCGCTGTCAGCTTGGGAAGCTGATGTTCTACCATTGAACTACACCCGCATGCCCCGCGGTGCAGCGATATTTATTGTAGCACAAGCTGATTTAGTTGTCCATACTTTTATGGCGGGTAATTGTATCATTTTTTCTTCCTTTATAGTCAATGGATTCCTGCCCGGCCTTCCCCTTAAGCTTTTCCCAGATCATCCTGAGGGTGGATACGTCAAGCCTGTCGGAAAGGAAATCCAGCCCCATACCGCTGAGGATGAACAGGAAAGGCTGCTGAAGATAAGCATACCTGGGCTGCACCTCGATCAGCAGGTAAACCATAAAAGACACCACCAAAACAGCTGCAGGGATAATCAACCTGTCATCCATCTGCACCTTTCTCCGCGCAAATACCCCTATTAGACTGAGAAGCATGGCTGCATAGACGAACAACTCGTTCAGATCCTTCAGCACCGCATCGACATCGCTGAACTTAACCGGGTTTGACAGCAAATAAAACACCTTGTTGGCCCTGAGAATATGCCCGTAGCTCCAGTCCAGCGCGCTGTCACACCAAAAGAACTGGATCTTCTGCATAAACAGACTGGCAAACTTTTTGGGCCCCATGCCGAGCCTTTCGAGGATCACCTGTTTTTCCAGTTCTTCTCTCTTTTCTTCTGTCAACCCGCTCCCATAAATAAGAACATAATCATCCTCGTTATAGCCGCCCCGGTGCTCGTAATTCAGGCCCACGACAAACTTCCAGTAGAAATTATTGTTCCTCAGGCCTTCTGTATTGACGCCGCTCCGGATAATGGCCTGGGATGCCAGGCTGTTGACTGCCAGGTAGACCAAAAACACAGCCAGGCATTGCATGAGCCGCTCCAGCCTCTGCTTTCCGTTTCCGGGCCGCAAAAGCAGGATGAGAAAATATCCCGCCAGGGAAACCATGACAAGCAGCGCATCCGGCCTCATGATATTGCCCAGGGCGATAAAAAGCCCGGCAAGTAGGCCTCTGGGCAGAGGCTTCATCCGTATCAGCTTCTGATCCATCAGAAAATACAGGCCCAGCAGGATAAAAAAGGTGGAGATATGCTGGTTTGACAATACCGATACAAAGGTAATCGGGAAGACAAACCCCATATAGAGAACCGAGGCCAGGCGTGAGGAGCGTTCCTTGAAAAAATTCCCGGCGATGAGGTAAATGAGGAGCGTAATCCCCGTATTCCAGAGGCAGTTCAGGATCTTCAGGGCCCATATGCTTCCGTCAGGCCCGAACAGCTTTACGACCAATCCCTGATAGATGACAAAGCCAGTCTGGTAGGCCCAATCCCGGAAATAGACAAGCTCGCTGAAGCTGTAGTCCCCCTGGGAAAAAAGAACGGCTGCCTCGTAAAGCAGCTTGAAGTCCGATTCTAAGGGTGTTTTAACAATGCTGATGTAGGCAAAGCGGATCAGGAAAGAGCCCAGGGCCAGAAAAAACACAAAGCCTTTGCTTCTGATCCTGTATACCAATACCAGGCTGAGGGCAATATATGCAGCGAAAATGGCCGTTGGCACCCTGAATACCATGAAAAAGCAGAGCACACCGAAGAAGACCACAAAAAGGGCATCCAATATTCTTTTGATGAAACGGAGAATCATTTGGGATGACCTCCTGGAGTGGTTTTCATGCCCGTTATACCGGATCAGCCTTCTCACTCGTCATCCTTAATCCGTCCGTCAATCCGGTCATTGAAAATCACCAGGTTTTCCTGGATCGAGAAGAATACCATGATGAGCTCAAAGAATATCCTGAGGATGAGTTCAAGGATGAGCATGCCAATGAGCCCGACGAAGAAATTGGCCACAAACATGGCCACAACGCCCACAATGAACACGACAATGGTAAAGGCAATGTAAAGGATCTTGGCTACAACACCGGTCAGCGTCACCTTGAAGTTCAGGACATCGTTCAGGTATTCCGTAAAGCTGTCATAGCGTCTGGCTTTTCTGGGGATCAGAAAGAGGAAATAGATCCATATGGCGGCGATTACAGCCCCGGTTACAATAAACGGAAAGGGTCCCTTGAGTGCTGCGGTTATCTTTTCTGCCATCGTAAAAAAGCCAAGCCTCAATATTCCTTCCATGTCATTACCCCCAATGATTCTTTATTTATGCGCACAAAATTTTATCGGTCAATTCAATCCGGTTGTTTAGATGATTCCCGGAGCAGCCGCCTTATGGATTTAAGGGCATATATCGCTTTCAGCACCCTGCATGAGGGATTCCGCCAGCTTCACTGCCGAATAGGCATCCTTTGAGTAGTGCGCTCCGAAGCTTCTGGCATACTCTTGGTCCAATACGGCTCCCCCTACCATGATTTTGACCTTGAGCCCGGCCTCAGCCGCCATGCGGGCCACCTTGGGCATTTCGATCATGGTGGTGGTCATCAGGGCTGAAAGTCCGATTATATCAGCATTATTATCCTTGGCTGCCTGAATTATACGGTCGGCGGGAACATCCTTGCCCAGATCAAGCACGTCAAAGCCATAGTTGCGCAAGAGAAGCGCCACAATATTCTTGCCGATATCATGGATGTCGCCCTTGACGGTGGCGAGCACAATTCTGCCCTTTTTGCCTGTGCCGGTCACCGCGCCCTTTTCCAGGTACGGCTCCAGAACCTCCATGGCTTTCTGCATGGCCTCCGCGCCTTTGATCAGCTGGGGCAGGAAATACTTCTTTTCCTCATACAGTTCGCCTACTTTCTGGATGGCGGGTATCAGGCTGTTGTCAATGATGTCCTGCGGCAAAATGCCCTTATCCAGGTCGGTAAGGACCACATCGGCAATCTCTTCGCTCATGCCTTTCAGCACCGCGTCATAGACCGTCGGTTTCGCCTTTGCGGGCTGGGCGGCCTGACCATTTTTGATCTCCTGGGATGAATAATGCCGGATATACTCCTGGGCCCCGGGATCCCTGGCCTTAAGCACATCGGATGCCCGCTTGATATCCATCAGCTGCTGGTTGTTGGGATTCAGAATGGCCGTGCTGAGACCATTGGCCACAGCCATGGCCAGGAAAGCGGCATTGATGTTTTCTCTTGCCGGAAGGCCGAATGATACGTTTGAAAGACCCACCACCGTATTGAAACCGTTATCGGTACACCATTTCAGGACCTTCAGGGTCTCACCGGCCGCATGCCCTCCGGTGGCAACGGTCATCACAACACCGTCCACCAGGATATCTTCCTTTTCAAAGCCATAAGCCTTAGCGGCCTCGTATACCTTCTGTATGATGCGGATCCGTTCTTCAGCCGTCTCCGGAACGCCGCTGTCGTCGATGGGAAGCAGGATGAACATGGCACCGTATTTGGCCGCAAGCGGTAGAATCCTTTCCAGCTTGACCTTTTCCCCGGAAACGGAATTGATCACGGCTCGTCCCGGATAAATACGCAGAGCCGCTTCCAAAGCCTCCGGGCTGGAAGAGTCGAGGCACAGGGGCAACGGCACGGCATCCAGCACAGCCCGGACCATATTCACCAATACCCTAGTCTCGTCCAGGCCGGGCACGCCGGCATTGACATCCAGAAGTGCCGCTCCTGCCTCCATCTGCTCCCTGGCCAGCGCAGCCACCTTGTCCATATTATTCTGGATGAGGGCTTCCCGCAAAAATTTCTTCCCGGTTGGGTTCAGGCGTTCTCCGATAACCGTCAGCGGTAGATCCTGGTGGACAAGCACGGTCTGCCTGTTGGAAGACGCCATGCCGAAGATGGGCTTTACAGGTTTTTGAGGCGTAAACTTCTGTGCGATCCTGGACAGCTTGCGGATATATTCGGGTGCGGTACCGCAGCATCCTCCCAGGGCATTGGCTCCTGCCTCAATCAGCAGCGGGACATATGAGCAGAAGGTGTCCACATCCATATTGAAAACGGTTTTCCCGTCCACAAGCTTGGGTTTGCCCGCATTGGGCTTGGCGATGAGGGGTACCCTTGCGTAGGGCTTCATGGCCTTCAGGATGTCCACCATCTCGGCAGGGCCGCCGGAACAGTTGCAACCCACGGCATCCGCGCCCAGGGACTGGAGCGTTACCAGGGCGGTAACCGGGTCGGTACCCATGAGGGTCCTCATCCCGTCCTCAAAAGTCATGGTTACCATGACGGGCAGATCGCAAAGTTCCCTGATGGCGATGAGGGCTGCGCGGGTTTCCTGAATATCCAGCATGGTTTCAATGACGAAGAGATCCACGCCGCCTTCCAGGAGGCCCCGGACCTGTTCCCTGTAGCTTTCCAAGGACTCCTCAAAGCTGACTTCGCCGTAGGGCTCCAGGAGCATCCCGCATGAAGAGATGTCGCCGGCCACGAGGGCTTTTCCGGCGGCCGCTTCCCTCGTAATCTCCACCAGCCGCCTGTTCAGTTCCCTGGTCTGGGACTGAAGGCCGTATTCGGCAAGCTTAATGGCGTTGCCGCCCATGGTGAACGTGTATAGGATCTGGGTTCCGGCTTCCACATAGTTTTTCTGAACGGTTATGAGGGGTTCCGGATTCTCCGCAGCCCATTTTTCAGGACAGGCTTCCACGGGCATGCCGCTTTTAATGAGCTGCGTCCCGGTGGCTCCGTCCAGAATCACAATCCCATTATCGAAAAAGTCTCTGAAATCCTTTCTTGTCATGGCTCTCAATCTTTCCCAACCTGTTTTATTTCAACAACCCCGGCAACGGCCAGCACCGATTTTTCCGGGACCAGAATAAATGTTTCGGTCAGGCTGACGCCCAGCCTGCCAATATCCAGGAGCCTTGCCAGATGGGCCTGCTGATCGAGGCCAACGTCTCCATAGCCCGGGCTGAATCGGTGCCTGGTAAGTACCTTTCCCTGTCTTCTTAACAAGGTTCCAATGTAATCCATCAAGAAATCCAGCCCGGCATCGGCGATTTCCGACGCGGCAGCGTCCAGAATCACGGCCTCGCTGGCTCTGCCGTTATCCATCAGGTTCCGGATCTCTTTCATGATGCGAGGGCCTGCTGTTGAAGCCATCAGGACGGCCTGCTGCGACTCTGAAAGAAGCATGGCCAAACCTTTGCCGGACAGTATGGTTCCATCCTCCAGCTTCACGGCATCTTCCGTACATGCTTCAATGCCCACCATCCGATAGGCCAGGGCCAGTGAGCACATGCTTTCCGCTTTCTGAACCGCCGCATCCAGCATCTGACGGTAATTTTCGTCCAGGCCGGTGGTGCCGCGCTTATAGCCCAGCCGTGCGAGAATGTAATCTTTATTGTATGATGGACGTATGCCTCTTAATATCTTGATGTCTTCCATTGCTCCGTTCAGGTTCCTGTGACGGCTTTCATCCATGCGCCGAAGGGCTTGCCCCTGTAAGCCGGTCGCAGGTTTCGCATTTTTAAACCACGGCCGGCAAAGCGTACCTGTAATTTTTAATCATTTTATCACAGGAAAGATCTTCTTACAAACCATTTTTCCCTTCCCGGCCAGGCCGCAGACCCAGTGCCCAGGCCTTGTGACAAGCCTTGCGGTGCCAAAGCAGAACGGATATAATGGGATGTACCATATTGCCTGATGTCAGGAGAATGGCCATGGGAAAGCAAACGTCATCCACTGTTGTGTTCATGCTCCAAAGCGCTTTATTATGGTCATGCGTGCCCGTTGTGTACAGCTTCCTTCCCGTCTACCTGGACAAATCGGGATTTCGGGAAAGCCATATTGGTATATTGCTTGCCCTGGGCCCTCTCATGTCCATCATTCTCCAGCCGTTTATCGGCATACTGGCAGATCGTTCCCCTTATAAAAACACCTTTCTCATCCTGCTCAACGCGGGCACCCTGATTTCCATATTGCTTTTCCCGTTGCATAACGGACTGCTGCATGTTGCCCTGGCCAGCTTCCTGCTGGCGTCCTTCCAGGCTGCCCTGATATCGGTTTCGGAAGCCATCACCCTGGAAGGCCTGGACAGGATTCAAAAGCCATACGGTCCCGTGAGGCTGGCCGGCACGGCAGGATATGCCGTTGTATCGGTGATTGCAGGCTTTTTCATGGAGAAGGATATCCGGTCCATATTCTACTTAACTGCCTTCATGGCCTTTTTCAGCATCCTTTCGGCCTGGTCGCTTCCCAGGGTGGAAGGCCACCAATCCAGGACCCGCCGGGTTCCCGTCACAGATATTTTCAAAAACAGGGAACTCGTCCTCCTGATGACCTTTTCCATGGTGGCCCACATGGGTATTTCCTTTTATCAGAACTTTTTTCCCCTTTATTTTGCCTTCATCGGCGGAACAAGCGATATCCTGGGAATTCTCTATTTCATTTCGGGCATAAGTGAAGTGCCCTTCCTGCTCTATGCCGATCAGATCGAAAAAAAGCTGGGCATACACAAAACCCTCGCCTTTTCCATGGGGGTTGTCGGCGTTCGCTTTTTATTGCTTTTCATCATCAGATGCCCTGTACTCATGTATCCTGTCATGCTGCTCAACGGGCTGACCTATATTGTTTTCTCTTTCAGCCTGGCGGTTCATATCAACAAAACGGTCCCCCTGGAACTGAGAGCAACGGGACAGACCATCCATGGCATGAGCATGGCCTTGGGACGCATCCTTGGATCGGTCCTGGGAGGTTTTCTGATCGAAGCGATTGGCCTGATGAAGGCACTGCTTGTAATTGCCCTGTTCTCTTTGTCGGCCATCGCGATGTTCGCAGCCGTCAACACACGGATAGGCAAGGCCCATACCAGATCCTAGAAAGCCGGCACATCCGTGAAAGCGTAAAAGATCCATCCGGTTACAGGTTCATCCGCGCGCCTCGTGCTTAAGAAGCCATTCCTTTCGCCAGAGCCCGCCGTTATAGCCGGTGAGGGTACCCCCCTTACCAATTACACGGTGGCAGGGAATGAGGATGGGGATGGGGTTGTTCCGGTTGGCGTTTCCCACGGCCCGGCAAGCTTTCTCATTGCCTGTGGCAGCTGCGATCTGCTGATAGGAACGGGTTTCCCCAAAGGGGATGCTGCAAAGCGCGTTCCAGACCTTCCGGCTGAATGCGGATCCCTTTGGAGCAAGATTGAGCTGAAAATCCCTTCTTTTGCCCGAGAAATACTCGTCAAGCTGCGTGATGCACTCCCGGATAACCGCGTTGGGATTTTCCGCTCCCCGTTCTTCGCAGAACCGTATTGCTGTGATGGCCTTATCACTTGCCTGAATTTCCATAAGCCCGATGGGGGACTGGTAGTACCCTCTGAACACCTGTTCCATACCTGCGCTCCTTATGGTTTGTTCATCATCATACCCTATGATACCGCATATGCCGGTGCGCGAAAACCCCGGCCTGTTGAAGTGATCGAGATTGCTTCGCTTCGCTCGGAGAGATTGCCACGCTGCACATCCGCTCCGCTTGCAATGACACCTCGAAAGGGCAGGAGCCCGTAAAAGGTTAAGGCCGTATTGCGATAAGGCGCCGAAACAGCCTGTGAGAACGCAATAAGGGCGCAAAAAAACCTCCCGGAATACCTCCGGGAGGGTTCTTGTCAAAGCAGAATTACGATACAGGTACCGGCGGATTGTAGCCGTTCTTGAAGATTTCCTCGAATTCGTCGGCTTCGATACGCTCCTTCTCGAGCAGCGCCCTGGCCACATCCTCAAGCTTTTGCCTGTTCTCTGTAAGAAGCTCTTTAATTTTATTGTACGCATTGTCGATGATCGCCTTGACTTCGGTATCGATCTTGGCGGATATCTCTTCACTGTAGTTCCTGATGTGCCCGTAGCTCTTGCCCAGGAAGACCTCGTCATTTTCATCGCCGAACACCAGGTTGGTGAGGGTTTCGCTCATGCCGTACTTGGTGATCATGTCGCGGGCAATCTGGTTGGCCTTCTGCAGGTCATTGGCGGCACCTGTGCTGATCTCGCCCAGCACCAGTTCCTCGGCAGCCCGTCCGCCCAGGCTCACCATGATCTGCTCAACCAGCTGGGACTTGGTGGTATAGTGCTGATCCTCCTCAGGCTTGTAGGAAGTGAAGCCGCCTGCCCTGCCGGAAGGAATGATGGTGACCCTGTCCACCTTCATGGTGGAGGACACAAGGCGCACCGCAATGGCATGGCCTGCTTCATGGTAAGCCGTAAGCTTCTTTTCCTTGTCGCTGATAACGCGGCTCTTCTTTTCGGGTCCCATGATAACCTTGTAGTTGGCTTCCTTGATCTCCTCCATGGTAATGACCTTCTTGTTCTTCCTGGCAGCAAGAAGGGCCGCTTCATTGAGCAGGTTCTCCAGATCGGCTCCGGTAAAGCCGGGAGTAGTTTTTGCAATGTCCTTCAGGTCTACGTCGGGACCAAGGGGCTTATTCCTGGAATGCACCTTGAGGATCTCCTCACGTCCCTTGATGTCGGGATAATTGACAACTACCCGCCTGTCAAAACGGCCGGGACGCATCAGGGCGGGATCCAGGATATCCGGCCTGTTGGTGGCAGCCAGGATGATAACACCCTCGTTTACACCAAAGCCGTCCATCTCCACAAGCAGCTGGTTCAGTGTCTGCTCACGCTCGTCATGGCCGCCGCCGAGTCCGGCACCGCGATGGCGTCCTACGGCATCTATCTCATCGATGAACACGATACAGGGCGCATTTTTCTTTGCCTGATCAAAAAGGTCACGGACACGGGATGCACCCACGCCTACGAACATTTCCACAAAATCCGAACCGCTGATGCTGAAGAAAGGTGTACCGGCCTCACCGGCAACTGCCTTGGCAAGCAGGGTTTTACCCGTTCCCGGAGGACCCACCAGGAGCACGCCCTTGGGAATGCGCGCACCCAGCTCCACGTACTTTTTAGGTTCTTTCAGGAACTCCACGATTTCTTCCAGCTCGGCCTTCTCTTCGTCTGCACCGGCCACGTCGCTGAACCTGACGCGCATCTTGCTGTCCTCATTGGCCATGCGCGCCCTGCTCTTGCCAAAGGACATGACGCGGTTGCCGCCGCCCTGGGTCTGCTGAACAAAGAAGATCCAGAAAAAAACAAAAAGTACCACCATGGCAATCATAGGCAGCATTTCTAGCCACCATGGCGGTGTAGCCTTCTTTTCGAAATCGTAATTGGTCAGACGTCCTTTCTTATAGGCTTCTTCAAGCAGGTCGATAAAGGACTCCTGCGACAGGAAATTCACGGTATATCTGAAGTCGGCAGCGTAAAGTCCGGAAGGCTTGCTCAGGACCACGTCGGCGTTCAGTGTGCGGACCAGCACACTGCTGACGTTGCCCGCATCCAGTTCCTTCCTGAAATCCGAGTATTTCATGTCGGTAGGATTGCTGATGTTGTTATACATCATAAGGAACAAGGCCATTATGACGAATATGATGATATAAAAACTGATTCCCCGAAAATTCTTCAATAAACTTCAACCTCCTATGAAGACCCAACAACTGTCTCCACATTCATCCATATGCAGCCATCCAAGAGCCATTGCCTGCAGGCATCTATACGTCGGAGATTTCCGGTATACGCCATTTAGGTACAAAAACTCATTAAAATATCTTATCATATCGGTTGCTTAAAAACAACCTTATATTTCCTCCACCACATAGACCTCGGGCAGGTTCCGGTATTTCTCGGCGTAATCCAGCCCGTAGCCCACAACAAACTTGTCAGGGATTATTATTCCCTGATAGTCCACCTGCAAATCAACCTTGCGCCTGGACGGCTTATCCAGAATGGTGCATATCTTCACGCTGGCGCAATGCTTTGCCATGAACAGGTCCTTCAGGTATGTAAGCGTCAGGCCTGTATCAATCAGATCTTCCACCAGAAGCACATGCTTTCCGGTGATGTCATAGTCGATATCCTTGAGGATGCGGACAATTCCCGATGAAACGGTGGAATTGCCGTAACTGGAGCATGATATGAAGTCTATATTGACATCGATGGTAATTTCCCTGACCAGATCGGCAAGGAACATGAAGCCGCCCTTCAATACGCCTACCAGGAGGAGCTCCTTGCCCTCATAGTCCTTTGAAATCCTCTGACCAAGTTCTTTCACCTTTGCCGCCAGTTCTTCCCTCGTGATGAGTACCTTCAGTTTGCTCATTGTTCTTCTCCTCCGCTGCTTAATTCATGCCATGTTAAAACCAGATAGGACTGGGTTCGCTCATCCGGCCTGCACTCATCCGAGGTTCTCATGCCAATCACCCACAGGATCCTCGGGCCGGCTGCCACGAGCGGTATGCTGTCCCTTTTTTCTGCCGGAATTTTATGATCAATAAAAAACTTCTTCAGTTTTTTCTCTCCCGGCGATTTGAAGGGGCGGATGCGATCGCCGTCCCTTCTGTTCCTTATATTTATTCCACAATTGAATTTTAAATAATCAAACACCTGGATATTTGATGTTTCCTTTATTGTAAGCCAGTTTCCGAACGATTCCACGAACTGGTCCCTGGTTAGGATCTTCGCCTCTAAAAGGCCATTGGCCTCCCTGACGCAAACGGTTCCCGGCACGGGTACGGGATACGACCATTCCGTTTTTCGGACATCACGCTCAGGCCTCAGGATCAGGCGCCCATAGGACAGTGAAGCTGTCCACCCCTTGGGCAGGCACAGCCGTTTACCTGTCCCGGACTCCCGGCAAAGCCTGAGCACATCATCCACATGGACGCTTTCAATCCCTTTCAGGCTGCCTGTCGCCTTCTCCCAGGCAAGCCGGACAATCCGGCTGGAAATGGCCTTATCCAGCCGGCACAGAACCCCGGCATCAAGGCTGACTTCCACGCCCTCTTCCCGGCTTATCTCATCAAAAATCCTGCGGGCCTGAGCAGCCAGGTAAGCCTCGTCCCGCCTGGCCAGTACAGACAGGCGGTTGAGCACGGGGACCGGATCACACCCAAACTGCTCCTTTATTGCCGGGAACAACAGATTCCGGACACGGTTTCGGACATATTTGCAGGAAGCGTTGCTGCTGTCGGTCCGCCACGGAATGCCCTCCTGGTTAAGATATGCCTCGATCTGGCTGCGGCGAATGCCAAGAAGCGGCCTGATGATGGAACCGCTCTTGTAATCCATCCCGGCAAGGCCTTCGAGGCCGCAGCCGCGCAGGATGTTCAACATGACGGTTTCCGCATTGTCCTCATAATGGTGCCCGACTGCGATCACATCCGCAGACGCCTCCCGAAACACCTGGAAAAGGTATCCATATCTGACCTCACGGCCCGCTTCTTCCTCGGAAAAGCCGCTGGTCCGGCTTATTTCCGCGATATCGGCGCGAAAAACCCTGATGGGGATATCCCAGCGCCTGCAAAGGTCAACCGCAAAGGCTTCATCCGCGTCGGACTCCGTCCCCCTGAGCATATGGTTGACATGGACCGCTGTGATGGAGAGAGCGTATTCCCGGGAAAGCTGCCATAAAACATAAAGCAGGCATACCGAATCCGCCCCGCCGGACAAGCCTGCCACCACATGAGAGCCGGGCCTGATAAGTCCGTGATCCCGGATATCCTTTTTCACCTGCTGCAAAAGCGCATTATCCTGCATTGGCCTTACCCGCCCCTGGAGCGCTCTTGTACATGCCTCCATCGGGCATGCGGTTTCCGAACTTTGTGAACTGCGGAATCCAGGCAAGTTCCACGGTTCCCGTGGAACCGTTCCTGTGCTTGGCTATGATAACCTCCACGATGTTCCGTTTCTCAGAGTCCTCATTATAGTAATCATCCCGGTAGATAAAAAGAACCATGTCCGCATCCTGCTCAATGGCGCCGGATTCACGCAGATCGCTCAAAATGGGACGGTGATCGGTACGCGTTTCCGGAGCGCGGCTGAGCTGGGACAGGGCAATTATCGGTACGTTCAGGTCCTTGGCCATGATCTTCAGGCTCCGGGAGATCTCCGAGATCTCCTGCTGCCTGTTCTCGGTCTTCTTCCTGCCCTCCATCAGCTGGAGATAGTCGATGACCACCAGGTCGAGCCCTCTTTCAAGCTTAAGCCTTCTCAGCTTGGACATCATCTCCATCACATTGGTGCTGGCGTTGTCGTCGATGTAGATGGGTGCCTTGGAAAGAGGACCCAGCGCAAAGCCGATCTTCTTCCAGTCATCGGCCTCAAGCTTTCCGCTCCGCATTTTTTCAAGCTCCACCATGGCCTCGCAGGACAGAAGGCGCTGGACGAGCTGCTCTCGCGACATCTCCAGGCTGAATATGGCCACCGGATGCTGCCTCAGCGCGGCATTGACGGCAATGTTGAGCGCAAAGGAGGTCTTTCCCATGGCCGGCCTTGCCGCGATCAGGATCAGGTCGGATTTCTGGAAGCCGGTGGTCTTCCGATCCAAATCAATAAAGCCGCTGGGGACTCCGGTGAGCTCACCCTTCTTGCGGCACAGTTCTTCCAACTGGGTAAAGGTGGTGTCCAGGATAGAGCTTATGGGCTCCAGACCTGTCCGGCTTAAACCCTGGGACAGGTCAAAAATCTCCTTTTCAGCGCTGGCCAGAACCTCCATGCCTTCCATGGAACCTTGGTAACCCATATCGGTGATCCGACCGGAGATATCGATCAGTTTTCGCAGGAGCGCCTTGTCTTCAACGATGGAAACATAGTGAAGGACATTGGCCGTGGTGGGTACACTGTTGGCCAGTTGGGCTATGTAGTCCACATCCCCGACCTTTTCAAGGGTCCCGCGCCTGGCCAGCGCATCCGATACGGTGACGATATCAACGGGCTGGCTGTCCTCATAGAGCTCCAGGATGACTTCATAAAGCTCCCTGTGTTTTTCCAGATAAAAGGCGTCGGGCTTAAGCCTGCCGCTGACATCCGACAGCGCATGGCGATCGATCAGTATGGAGCCCAGTATGGACTGCTCAGCCTCCACATGATGAGGAGGTATTCGGTTGTACCCGGCTTCCATGAGCCAATCTCCCCCCTAACACACAGATGAACTAAGCCGTCTCGTCAGGCTCTACCTTCACTTTGACCTTTGCGACAACCCCCTGGTACAGCCTGACCTCCACCTCGGTCAAGCCCAGGGTCTTGATGGCGGCATCGGGAAGGTTGATCATTTTCTTTTCCAGCGTGATATTGAAATCTTTCTGGATCTTCTCGACAATATCCTTGCTGGTGATGGAGCCGAACAGCTTTCCGTTGGCTCCCGCTTTTGATTTTATCACAACGGTGATATCTTCCAGCTTCTTTTTCAGTATCTGTGCCTCGGCCAGTTCAGTTTCCTGCCGGTGCTTCTGTGCCCCCTGCTTGATTTTCACTTCGTTGAGTGCAGCAGCGGTGGCTTCAACCGCAAGTCCTTTCGGGATCAGGTAGTTTCTTGCGTAACCGTCATTGACTTCGACAACGGCATCCTTCTTACCCAACGACTTGACATCCTGCTTCAGAATAACTTTCATCCCCGCAACCTCCGTTCAATGACGAACCCTCCGCCGCGCAAGCGCTGCTTGTCCTCAGGATGCGTTACCGGCAGATGATTGCCTTTTTCTGAAATGGGACAGCGCGGATAGATCGCCAAAGTATTTTTCTGTCTCGTGTTCCTGGATCAGACCCAGGCGTATTTTGGCGGATATGTCCTTCTCGAGCATGGGATAATCCAGGCCCAACCGTCTGGACAACAGATAGCTGATAATGATCACATTGGAAAGCGTGTCCAGAGCCGTTTCCTTGATATTGTCGCAATAATCGTCGGCCAGCCTGCTATAGAGGTGGGCGACCGAGTTAAGCAACTCACTCTTGAGATTCTCAATGATCCTGTTGTTCCTGGTGATATCCATACCACTAAAACTCATGCCGCTGTCACTCCATCAATCAAACGTTCTTCCGGACATCATTATAGCACTGTCCGGAAGGCTCGTTCCAATTTCCCGGAGCCGCCTTAAAGGCAGCCGACATGGTTTTTTTGCAAGGGTATCAACAAGGGGATCATTGAAATACAGCCTATAGATATCATCTATAGGCTGTTGGTTCTTAGTCGGTTGTATAGGGCAATAACGCTAAGTGTCTGGCGCGTTTGATGGCTGTTGTGAGCTGTCTCTGATGCTTTGCGCAGGTACCGGATATTCTCCTGGGCAGAATCTTGCCCTTCTCAGAGAGGAACTTCCTCAGCTTCAAACTGTCCTTGTAATCTATGCTTTCAACCTTATCTGCACAGAACGAACAAACCTTGCGTTTTGCTCTTCTTACGCCACGGCCGGCTTTCTGGGGCTCGGCGCTTGTGCTCTTCCTGGCGCTTTTCTCTTTTTTCGCTTCTGACATTTTTATGAATGCCTCCTTCCAAGACTATTCCGGTAAACTTAAGGCATACACGCATTCAAAATCTCTATCTCTATATATTATCCGTCATAATCCTTATAGTATGGCTAAACTAATATATCATAATAAACGCGGAAATGTCAACAAACATATTCGCCTGACTTCTCCCCGGACGCTTTTTTCTGTTCCAGCAGCATTTCCACATCGGACTCGGGGAGCGGCCTGCTCAGAAGGAAGCCCTGAACCCGGTCACACTTTCGCCGCATCAGGTAATCCATCTGCTCCTGGAACTCCACGCCTTCTGCCACGGTGGTCAGCCCCAGTTTGCGCCCGATGGTCATGATGGCGCTCACCAGAAGTCCGCTCTCCCTGGCCTGCCCGATATGATCGATAAAGGACTTGTCGATCTTGATCGTATTGATGGGCAGATGCATGAGGTAGTTCAGGGAGGAATAGCCCGTCCCGAAATCATCCAGGGCGATTTTGACACCGGCTTCCCTCAAAAGGAGAATATTCTCCTGCGCCGCGGCCACCGATTCCAGCATGATCGACTCGGTGATCTCCAGCTCCAGGAAGCAGCTGGGAATGCGATATTCCTGCAAAAGATCCAGCACCAGCCCGGTAAAGTCCTTCTGCATGAGCTGGATGATGGATATGTTGACGCTCATGATCAGCTGGTCATGGCCCCGTTCCCTGAGTTTTTTCAGAAAGGCCAGAGCGGATCGCAGCACAAACTCCCCTATGGGGATGATAAGCCCGGTTTCCTCCGCAACCGGGATGAACCGGGAGGGCGGGACCCTTCCCAGGTACCTGTTTTCCCAGCGGAGCAGCGCCTCAAGGGCCACGATTCTTTTGCTCCGGGTATCAAACTGGGGCTGGTAATGGACGATGAATTCATCGCCTTCAAGGGCACCCTTCAGGCAGTTGATCAGGTTGAGGCGCTCCACCACGGCATCATTGAGTTCCCTGTGGTAGAACATGTATTTGCATTTCTTGTCCTTGGCCTTGTACATCGCCATCTCGGCGTTCTTGAACAAACCGTCAAAGCTTTGCGCATCCTGCGGAAAGCGGGTAATGCCAATGCTCGTGGAAAGGCTGATATTTGCATCATTGATGCCAATAAACCCGTCCACCTTTTCCTCAATCTCCTGGGCGAGATGGGCCAGGCTGTGTTCAGAGTCAAAGTCCCAGATGAGAATGGCGAATTCATCCCCTCCCAGGCGGGCAAGAAACATGTTTTCCCCGATGATCTGCCTGAGCCTTTCGGCCACTTCAATCAGGATCCTGTCTCCGGTCAGGTGGCCATAGGTTTCATTGACCAGCTTGAAGTCATCCAGATCGATGAGCAGCAGGGCCATGCTCATGTGCCTGTTCTCCAGTTCCCGTGTGAACCTCTCGGCCAGGCTGATCTTGTTGGGCAGACCGGTCAGCAGATCCGTATAGGCCAGTTTATTTATCTTTTCTTCGGTTTCCTTCTTTGCCGTAATATCGGTGTAGGCCCAGGCCACCCTTATCAGGTTGCCGTCCTGATCCCACAGGCTCTTTCCAACGGCGCGGATCCATTTGAGCCCTTTCTTGTTATACCGGAATTCGCATTCCATATAGGACGTTTTTTGCTCAAAATGCTTTTCCATCGTGCGGTGGAGTTCTTCCGCTTCCTCCGGTGGAACATAACTGCGCCAGGTATCCAGATCAACAGTCGGATCACCCTTGTCAAAGCCGAAAATCTCGTACCACTTGTCGGAATAGCGCGCCTTTTTCTCCACAGCATCCCAGTCCAGGATACCGATCTGCGCGGCATCAATAACCAGTTCATACCTGGCTTCCGATTCCTGGAGCTTAAGCTTCTGCCGTGTCAATTCATCCAACTGCGCCTTGAGCGCATCTTCCGAGGCCACAAGCTTTTCATAGACAGACCGCAGTTCCGCATGGCTTTCTTTCAGTTGGATTTCCTTTTGGGCCCTGTCAGTGATATCCACTGCGATCAGTTCATAGCTTTCCCTGCCTATTTCATGTCCTGCAGGCTCAACGGAGCAGTAGAGATGTCTGTATCCCTCACCGGCTTTGAGCCTCAGCTCAAAATGCGGGTTCAGTTCCGTTGCCGCCCGCCTGTCCATCCTTTTATTCAGCTTTTCCGCATCCTTAAGGGAGAGAAGACTGATAAAGCTGTCGGGCCTTTCGGTGCCGATATCCTGAAACAGCTGCTGTGCATGCTTATTGAAATCCAGGATCGTTCCCGACCGATCCAGCGTAATGGTGATGATATTTGCCGCATCAACGGCACTTTTCAGGGTATTCTGGCTTTTTCTGATCCTATTTTTAAGGTAAAAAAGATAACCGCCCACCAGGATGAGAAGAATGGTGGTCAGGAGAATAGTCCCCGTTACAGCAGGAACCAGCCGGCTTTCCACATCATTCAGAATATCCCCTGCGATACCCGCAGCCTCCGGATTCTGTCCGCCGCATACTCCGTCCAGGTAGCGCTCAACGGCCTTTATCAGGGAATCTACAATAATTCGGCAAACAAAAAAGACTATCACACCTGCTGCGATAATGAGTGCGGCAAAACCTTTTAAACTGCGCGAAAACCTTGAAAAAAACACTGTTTAGTCCTCCATCGCTGTTTCTAAGGGGTAAACCGGCCGTTGAACACCGAATGCTGGTATGAAGCAAAGATGAAATAATAGTTACCCAGTTTCCGGCAGTTAAAACAGGCCTGCCGACAATTTTTTCGGAAGGCCTGCCATAAATTGCGCATGATACGCATATATACTTCTATTGGTTTATCGGTTAATCCTGAGGTTTTTCGTCATCCGGGCTCCCCGGTACAATGCCCGCGGCTTTTGCATGCTTTTTTCTTTTTCTTCTTTTCACGATCAGGATGACAACCAGGGCCAGAACGAGGATCAGTAACAACAGGATCCAGTTGTACACCAGCCAGACCAGGAAGTTTTCCAGTTCATCCACAAAGGATTCGATGGCTGTCCGGAAGGCATGACCCAACCGATCGCCCAGGGTTCTGGCAACGGGTGTCACAGGGGTTATCTCCACCACTTCCTCCAGTTCAACGGTTATCCTGCTGTATTGCACCAGTCGGTCATAGTTCTTCAGTTTGTTTTCGATGCTTTCAATCTCATAGCGGACTTCAGAGATCCTGGATTCCAGCGTGATGACGTCCTCCAGCTTTTCTGCCCGGGAGAGGATGTCCAGCAGGGTTTCTTCCTGCATTTTCAGGTTCCTGAGCCTTGTCTCGTAATCGATATACTGATCGGTGATATCGGTTCCGCTGGTACTGCTTTGGATCACAGCGCCCACGTTTCCCATGCTGTCCATTACGGTCTCAAACTGATGGGACGGAACCCGGAACACAATGGTGGCCCGCCTGAGATCATTGGCGCTGTAGCTGCTTCCCCGGATGTTTTTCTGCTCGATGAATCCGCCGGACTGGCTAATCATCCGGTCAATGGAAGCCATGGATTGGGCAAAATCCCTGGTCTCAATATAGGCACTGCCCTCCCTGATGATTTTGCGGTCCTTCGGCAGAGCCTCTTCCGACGTTATGGCTTCGGAGAAGGTCATATTCACTTTATTCTGATCAAACCCGATCCCGCCGTAACCTGCCACATCTTTTTCAAACGCCGGTGCAGAATTTTGCGTCTGCGCCCCATACTCCAGCGCATAGGCTCCGGCGTTCCCGGCACGAACCGGAACAACTCCCTGTGGGGCGTCCAATGCATAATCCGGAACACGGCCAAAAGCGGCAAACAGGATGAACAGCACAAGAACAATGCTCAGGACAGCCGCAAGGCCTTTCCAGCAGGATTTGAACCTGAAACGCTTCATAAAAACACATCCTTTCGTTATCGTGCCATCTCTGCTGAATTGGACGAAAAGGATTGGCTGCAGGTTCACTTTTTTCCAGAAGGGTTCATCCCCCGCTGGCCGACCCTTTGCTGCGGCTGAAAAAAGACGACAGACCGGTTCTTACCATTGTGGTACAGAACCGGCCTGCCGCCTGCTTCCTATATAATCCTGCTGTCATTATGCTCCTTACGGAGCAGGCTTGCTAGCCTATCATGAATTGCGCAGCCTCGAAGGTTTTTGCCGGTATTCCGCCCGGCAGATCCGGGATCGCCGTCATTGACTGCTTTTTTACCCGGCCTCGGAGGCCTCTTTTCCGGTTATGCCTTTCAGCATCATTTTCAGCCGATTTATCTTTGGTGTCTTCTAATTCTGCATCTTCCTTATGGGATACGTCGGCTGAAATCCTCTTTCGCAGAATCTTCGGTATCGTCCCTGCGGTTTATTGCAGGTTTAACCGAAGTCTTTTGCTCTTTGGTATCTTGCGCATTGCATCGTTGGTTAAACCGCTGATATATGCGTCAATCTGTTCCCTCTGGTCTATCTGACAAGTTTATTCTAGCATGCAGTCCCCGGGCTGTTCATCCGCCGCATGAACCGATGGATACAGGTCTTTGGTCCTATTAAGGGCATAAACAAACCCCTGAAAGCCTGTTGCCTTCAGGGGTTTTGGCGCGCCCAGCAGGGGTCGAACCCACAACCTTCTGGTCCGTAGCCAGACGCTCTATCCAGTTGAGCTATGGGCGCATATGGCCGTCTCGTGATGACGTGCATAGAATATAATAATACAAACTCAGTCAAAAATCAACGGCCAACTTTAATTTCCTTTTTATCTCCTTTATGGAAACGATCAGGTGAGCACGCCCCTCATGGTTTTTCGGCCATCCGGTGAAAATCAGGCATCAGAACATATCCCGCCTGTAGAGGATGTATGCCACCAGAAGGGTTATGGCAATGGAACCAACGGTGACATAGAGCCACATGAACGGGTTGCCTGCAAAGGGCCATTCGAAGTTCTGCCCAAAAAAACTGAATATCACATTGGGCACTGAAAGCACGATGGTAATGGCCGCCAGGAATTTCATGACCATGTTCTGATTGTTCGAAATAATGGACGCAAAGGCATCCATCATGCCGCTGAGGATGGAACTGTAGATGTTGGCCATCTCGATAGCCTGCTTGTTCTCGATGATGGTGTCCTCCAACAGATCCTGGTCCTCCTCATACATCTTGATGAGCTTGCCCGAAAGGAGCCTTTCCAGGACAGTTTCGTTGGACTTCAGGGACGTGGTGAAGTACACCAGGCTCTTGCTGAGCTCCATCATCTTGTACAGTTCCTTATTCCTCATGGATTTGTAGAGGGAGTTTTCGATGAACTCGCTCTTCTTGTCGATATGCTTCAGATACTTCAGGAAGTCTTTTGCCACATGGTAAAGGACCTGAAGGATAAAGCGCGTTTTTTTATAGGTATACAGATTTTTTATCTGTCCGTTTCTGAAACGTTCCAGAACGGGGACCTGCTTGCTGCATATGGTGATGATATAATCATCCCTTACCTGGAGCAGACCCATCGGCAGCGTTTCGAATTTTATGGATTTATCATCCTCGTAGACATACGGAATATCAACGATGATGAGAATCTGATCGTCCTCTGTATCAATACGGGGTTTTTCCTCCACATCAAGGGGGTCCCGCAGGAAAGTCGGTTCAGCACCGATCAATTGGGTCAGTTTGTCGAGTTCTTCCTCATCGGGCTCGGTCAGATTGATCCAGCAGCCCTTTTCGATGGTATCCACCGTAAGGGTCTCAAGACCGTGCTCCGATGTCTTGAAGATTTCCATCATGGAAATCACCTTCCTTCTATAAGAATCACCTCACCGAAATTATGCCTGAAGACGATGAAAACAATCACCCCGGCAGGGGGCACCATTTTCATAAAGCCCGGCCGTTCATCCTGATATGCTCAAAAAATCCGGCCAGGTGCATAACAAAAGTCCGCGAGAGCGGACCTAGATCACTGTCGTCCAACATGATCTCACTCCCCCTCATCGAGTTTTGGCACTATACGGCATAGGCATAAAGCCAACTGCATTAAACAAAACCTTAATCCGGCAATGTTTGTTTACCCATTGGCGTCTCTCGACGTTTCCGGGCAGCAGCCTGTATCCGTATAGGAGCCTCACCTAACAGAGATATGGCGTTACACCTTGATTATAGGATTTATTACACTCGCCGTCAATACAAACTGCGTCGCCAAACAGGCTTGTTTTGCGGTCCAGACGCATCCTTCCGGCTGGCAAATCCAACCTTGGAATTCTGTTCCATATGCCAAGCGTTTTATTAAATAAAGAAGTGGTATTATAAAGAAGTGGTATTAAATAATTTTATTTAGTAAAACAGGATTGATATGCAAACGCCTTCTTTTTTCGGAATATGGGGGGTCTTATGAGAATAGGTTTCTTGACAAGCTCCATCTACGGCCATTATGGACAGGCTTTGAGCAAGTCCCTTTGGCGGGAGTTGGAACCTCGCAACTGTTCCCTGATCATCTTCGAAGGATATAGCCTGATAAACAACACAGTCGCAGACTACCACTGCAACGTTTTGCACCGCATGATATCCAACGGGCGCATCGATGCGCTGGTCTTGTCCGGCCAGCTGTCGTCAAAGGCCGGTGTGGAGCTGATGCAGGATTTGGCCGTCAGAATCGGCATACCAACCGTTTCTTTCGGCGTAGAGCTTGAGGGTATTCCGTCGGTAATCACCGACAACTTTTCAGGATTTGAACAAATTGTTTCCCATCTGTTATCCCATGGCTACCATAAGCTGGCCCATATCAGCGGCCCTCTGAAAAACCCGGAAGCCCTGCTGCGGCGGGATGCATTTCTTAAGGTCGTTTACCGGAACGGGTTGGAGGTTCCCACCCATTTCCTCCTGGAGGGCGATTTCAGCGACATCAAAGGGTACCATTTGACCAAAAAGCTTATCCCCTACATCAAAGCCAAAGAGATTGACGCCCTGGTCTGCACCAATGACGACACGGCCATAGGCGCCATAAAATGCCTGAACGAGAACGGGATCTACGTGCCCAGGGATGTTGCGGTAACAGGCTTTGACGACGTGGGAGATCCTACGGGTATGATCCAGACCTTGACGACCGTTTCCCAGCCTATTGCGGAAATGGGCCGCAAAGCCATTGAACTGCTTTTTGAACGGATCGAGCAGAAACCGGACATATCCGGCGGATCCGTCCATACCATCCAGCCCCGTTTGATCGTACGGAACTCCTGTGGATGCAAGGAATCGGGCCATCCGATCACGAACCATCCCGGACACGGTTTCAATCCCCTCAGGACCCGCGGTCGATTCCAGTCCCTCGATGAAGCGGCCTTTTATTCCGACCTCAGCGAATGCCTGTCCGAGTATGGCATCAGTTCCTGCTATATTGTCCGCTTCTTAACGCCGACACGGTTCGATGACTATGCTTCTGCCAGGCAGAGCCTGAAGGGAACGCTTCTCTATGGCTTTTCGGAAGGACGGAGAATCCACTATACCAACCCCTTCGACGTATCGCAGATCCTGCCCGGCACCATCTGCGATACTCTCGACGCCATCACCTTAGTGAAGTTAATCTATATCGGCAAAAACCAGCTGGGATATGTCGTCATGTCGGCTCCGGAAAAACTGACGGCCACCATGGCCAACCTTTGCCATGAAGTGCAGCAGTATATGGAGAACGCTTTCCTCTCCTACGAAAAGCAGCAGGTGGAAAAGAAGCTGTCCGATATGCTTGAAAGGCTTATCAACACCAACCGCAAGCTGAATGAGCTGACCGTCCGTGACAACCTTGACAAGATGAAAAGGATCCGGTTCCTGGCCAACAACATGCTCCAGAACCGGAAAGCAGACAGCGGGGAGTACTATTTATTCCTGGTTGAAATAGATAATTTCTTTGAGATCAATGCCGATTACGGCTTTGAAGAGGGCGAACGCGTCATGAACGAGGTCACCAAGATCCTTTCCGGCTCCATCAGGGATGAAGACTTTTTGTCCCACGAGAGCTGCGAACGTTACATGGTGCTTATTAAGAACATCCAGGGCGACGTGGTCCACGCCATTGAAGATCGTTTCCGCAAAAAGCTTGAAGAGTTGAACGGCAGGCTGGACAAGCCCTATAAGGTCTCGCTCCTGTGGGGATATGCCCGGGCGGGGTTCAATGCGGATTTCGAACAGGTCTACGCGGAAGCCGAGGCGAATCTTTCCGCCAGGAAAGCGGAAGCACGAAATAAGTCATAACAGGCTGGAAAAACGGGCTGCGGATATTACCGCAGCCCATTCTTTTTTGGGACACCGGGCCGTTATGCTTTTGTTCTTATCGCGATCTAGCCTTTTCAAACGCCTCCTGCCTGTGCTCCTCCATGAGCTGGTTGGTATATAGCCTGTAATAATAACCCTTTTTCTTCAGCAGTTCCCTGTGGGTACCCTCTTCGATGATCCTGCCCTTGTCGATGACCAAAATCCTGTCCGCCGATCGGATGGTGGACAGCCTATGGGCGATGATGAAACTGGTCCTCCCTTCAAGGGCCCGGTTCAGCGCATCCTGGATCAGGTGTTCGGTCTCGGTGTCCACCGACGAAGTGGCTTCATCCAGCACGAACATGCCCGGATCGGACAGAATGGCCCGGGCAAAGGAAATGAGCTGCTTCTGGCCGGTGGAAAGCCGGCTTCCCCGCTCTCCCACCTGGGTGTCGTATCCCTTTTCCAGGCGCATGATAAAATCATGGGCGTTGACAGTCTTCGCCGCCCGGACGATGTCCTCCATGGTGGTCTCTTTCCGGCCATAGGCGATGTTTTCCTTCACCGTGCCGCTGAACAGGTAGGGCTCCTGCAGCACATAGCCGATGTTGGAGTACAGCCACAAAAGCGGTCTTTCCCGGTAATCCACGCCGTCGATCAGGATGCTTCCCTCGGTAGGTTCATAAAAGCGGCAGGCCAGGTTTACGATGGTGGTCTTGCCGGAACCGGTCTCACCCACCAGGGCGATCTTTTCACCGGGCCTGACCTCCAGGTTGAAGTTCTCCAGGATATTCTCGCCTTCCTTATAGCGGAAGGTCACATTCTTGAAGACGATATGTCCATGGAACTTTGGCCATTCCGACTTGTCGGAATCCAGCATATTGCCGTAGCGGGTTATCACTTCCCTGCTGTCCGCAATCTCATTTTCGGTCTCCAGCAGCGTGACCACCCGTTCCGCCGCAGCCTGGGTATACTGAAGTTCCGTGAAGACCCGGGCAAAGGACTTGACGGGCTCGAAAAATTGGACAGCATAGGATATGAACAGTACCAGGGTACCGTAGCTGGTGATGTTCCGGCTGACCTCAAAACCGCCCTTCCATAGCACCAGCCCGGTGGCGATGCTCCCCAGGAGAATGATCAGCGGGGTGTAGATGGATGAGACAGTTGCCGCGCGCACCGAAAAATCCCGCATCTGCCGGGTTGTCTTCTCGAATTCTGCCAGCATGTCATCCTCTATCCCCAGCGACTTGATGGTCTTTGCCCCCGTTATGCCCTCATTGAAGGCGGCCGTGATCTGCGAGTTGTATTTACGGACCTTCCTGTAATTGAACAGGATCTTTTTCTGGAAAACCATGCTGATGATGACCAGCGCCGGAACCACGCAAAGGACCATCAGGGCGTAGCCCACATCGGTGATCAGCATGAACACGGTCATGATGATAACCAGGAAGATGGACCAGAAAAAGTCCACCACGTGCCAGGACAGGGTTATGCCGATCCGGTTGATGTCGGAGGTCATCCTGGACACCAGCCAGCCCACCGGCGTCCTGTCGTAATAGGATATGGACAGCTCCTGCAGCTTTTTGAAGACGCCTTTCCGCATGTCATAGGGAATGCCGTATTCAATCGTTCCAGCATTCCGGATCATGAGCCATACATTGGATGCCTGGATCACCACCAGGCCCACCGCCACCAGGCAGAAGGTCCAGAACCCGTCCAATGATTTTTTCACGGCAAAGTGATCGATGGCATACTGGCTCAGTTTGGGGAACAGGGCATCCACCAGCGCCAGGAAAAGCATCTGCACCATCAGCGTGATAATGGTCTTTTTATAGGGTTTTGCAAAAGCGGCCAGCTTTTTGACAACGTTTATGTCAAACCGTTTGCCGTACTCGGTTTCCTCGAAATACAAGATCTCACACCTTTCAGACTGTCATTTCTTCCATCTCATCGCCCAGTGCGCTCTGGATCTCCCAGATCCTTCTGTAGGGCCCGTCGGCCTGAATCAGTTCATCATGGGTCCCCGACTGGATAATCCGGCCCTTATCCAGCACCAGGATCTTGTCCGCCTCCGCCAGGGTGGTGATCCGGTGAGAGATGATGATGGTGGTGGTGTCCTTCCGCCGCTCCCTCAGCGCTTTACGGATCCTGGCGTCGGTCTCGGCATCCACGGCGCTCAAGGAGTCATCAAAGATGAGGATGGGCACATCCCGGATGATGGTCCTGGCGATGGCAATCCTCTGTCTTTGACCTCCCGACAGGGTCACACCACGCTCTCCCACAAGGGTGTCGTAGCCCATTCCAAATTCCTGGATGGCCTCGTCCACACAGGCCGTCCTGGCGGCGGCAAGGATCCTGTCCTCCTCCACCCGGCCGCAGCCTATCCCGATGTTCTCCCTGATGGTTTTCGAGAACAGGAAGGGCTCCTGAAGGACGATGCCGATGTGCTTCCTGATCCACTGCCGGCTGATGCGTTTCAATTCCACGCCGTCGATGCGGATGCTGCCCTTCGTGTAATCGTACAGCCGAAGCAGGAGATGGACCAGCGAGCTCTTGCCGGCGCCTGTGGCGCCGAGTATGGCCACGGTTTGGCCTTTCTCTATCCTGAAGGTTGCGCCGTCCAGAACGGGCTTACCCTTCTCATATTCAAAATGGACATCCTCAAAGACAATCTCCCCCTGAACGGGAGGTGTCTCGCCCGTGGTGTAATCTTCGGGTTTGTTGTCCAGGATCTCCTGGATCCTGCCTAGCGAAACGAAGGCCTGGCCCATGAATCCCATCATCTGGCCAAGGTTTCGTAAGGGCCATACCAGCATTCCCGCATAGGATGAAAAGGCGACCACCGTGCCGATGGTAACCTGGCCCCTGACCACCCAATAGGTGCCCACCGCGATAACCAGCGCATGCTGGAGCATGCACATCAGGTCGGTTCCTCCATAGAAATTGGCCATGATCCGAACGATGTCCATGTTCAGATCCCGGTGGGTCCTGTTCTTCTCGTCGAACTTCTCTATCTCGAAATTCTGGGCGCCAAAGGCTTTTACGACCCGAACGCCGGCCAGGTTCTCCTGCAGGGTTGCGGTCATATGGCCTTCGGCTTCGTCCGCCCTGACAAACACCTTCATCATGTTGATGAAGAAGCGGACGGTTATGACAAACACAATGGGTATCAGCAATATGGAGATCAAGGTATATTTCAGGTCCATGGCAATCATTACGGCCAGCACCACGATGACCTGCAGGATGATCTGGAGCGCCTCGATGGACTGGGTGGATATGAAGTTCTGGATGGTCTCTATGTCGGAGGTACACCGCTGGATGATATCCCCGGTCTGTACCTTCACATGATAATCAAAGGGCAGGTGCTGCAAATGCCCGTACAGTTTTTCCCGCATCCGCTTGGAAGATGCCTGGGCCGCAACGGCCGAGCATTTTCCTTTCAGGTACATGAAGATGCCCTGAAGCAGTGTAATCACAACAAGGACCGCCAGGATGATCCACAGATTGTTCCTGATGGTGCTAATCCCACTTGCCACATCGATCCGGGATGGCAGGGCAGCAGGCAGTTCAACCGGTTTGTCGCCGATGACGTAATCCACCGTGAATGCGATGACCAGCGGCACCATGGACGAAAAAACAGTCATCAGTAGCACGGACAGCATGGACAGAAGATAGGTCATGCCGCTTCCGCGCAAATACTCACGAAGCAACTTCAGTTTTCTCACGTTGCGCCTCCTTTCGGGCGGTATCAGCAGCTAAAATGGTGTACATAGATTATCATGTGCATCCGGTCATGAAGAAACGCGAAAAAAGAGCCATCACATCAACCATCGCATGACTCAGCCATCAAAAATGGATTTGAAATTGCCGTAGGGACAGATAGGATCAGCTCAGATGGGCCTGTCGGCTGCGACAATGCCAACTCCATATTTGATTCTGAATCCTGCAAATCCAAACTTGCTTGCCATATCGCAGCCTCCTCTCAAGACGGATTGGTTTGGCGGCACAAGCCACCAGTATAATATACCACATGGCAATCTAAAAAGGAATACTTTTTATGCCAGATCCATATGCCCGTCATGGCGCGCTTTAACCATAAACCGTTAAAAAAGCGTCACGCTTTCACGTGACGCTTCAACGCGTTTTCCGGTTATTCCTGGCGTAAAGCTTTCATGACGCTGAGCTTCATGGCACGCCTTGCGGGAAGCAACCCGGCCAGAAGGCTTGCCAGGAAGGAGAACCCCGCTCCCGCCAGCATGAGCCAGAGAGGAATATAGGAGGACATCATCCCCTCCGCCTCAGGCATCCACATGATCTGGCCACCGAGGTTAATCTTGAACTTGTTCAGCGCCATGGAGGCCAGCAGGCTCAGCCCGATTCCGAACACGCCGCCGAAGATGCCGATCCAGCCAGCTTCCATCAGGAAGATGCGCCGGATATCCCTCAGCCTCGCACCGATGACCTTGATAATGCCAATCTCACGGGTCCTTTCATAGATGGACATATACATGGTGTTGGCAATACCGATGGCCGCAATGATAAAGGCCGTGATCCCGATGCCGCCCAGTATCTGCCTGAGACCTGCCGATTGCTGCTTCATCTGCTCCAGGATCTGGATGGGACTTTGGGCTTCATATCCCATATTCTTGATCTGTTCCAGCACTTCGGCCACACTGTCTATGTCCTTAACCTTGACAATGGCCTGGTTATACCCCTGGTTTTCCTGGGAGGAGGAGCCCCGCGAGCTGCTTCGGCCTATCATGAATCCGCCGTTTCCGCCATACTCCTGTTGTTCAAATTTTTCCTTTTCCTTCTTGTATTTCTTAACAGCCTCCAGAGGCATGATGACACTATAGTCATAGTTGCCGCTTTCGCCAATTATACCCACAACCTCAACGTTTACTGGCTTCACTTTTTTCCTGGATGATCCGGACATACCCGGGTAGGTCCTGTTGCCATAGTTCATATCCCAGGTAATAAGAACCTTTTCCTCCATAAGGTTAATGTCTTCCGGTGCCGGATCCCACCTGTTGGATTTTGGATTGTAAAGGTTATACCTGACATATCCACCGACCACCATCTGATCGGTATCCCCGCTGGTAAGACCGCGTCCGTTGCTTATAGGTATATCCAGCATCTGGAATACATCGGGATCAATACCCAGTATATAGATCCACCCCACATACTTGCCCACTGCCATTTTCAGGTCGAGCTCCAGAACGGGCGTTGCGCCTTCAACCCCTTTAATCTTGGCAATCTCGGCAATCTTTGCATCGGTCAGGGGTTCAATCTTTTTGCCGTCCGGCGTCGTGCCTCCTGCATTCCAGGCGTAGACCTGGATCTGCATGATGCTGCCCATTCTGCTGAGCTGATCGATAAAGTTCTTGTTCATGGCCAGGCCCAGGGAAATCATCACCACAATGGCACAGGTACCGATCATGACGCCAATGATGGTCAGGGTGGTTCTGAGTTTTCGACGCCACAGGTTTCTTACGCTGAGCGTGAGTGTATCAAAAAATCTCATCAGAATTCAAACTCCTTGTTCTTCCTGCGCTTCCGGACGACCAGGATAATGGTTACGACCACGCCAACCACAACAACACCGATGATGACATAGAACCATACGCTGCCGATGAAGCCGCCGTTTCCTCCGTCCTCCATGCCAGGATCCATCGGGAAGCCGCCGTCAACGGGAAATCCGGGATCAAAGCTGGGCATTTCAAGGACATTGATGGCAAACTCCTTCTCATAGGTCATGAGTTCGCCGCTGGTGGTTTCGTATTCCACCACAATCTTGCCTTTGTTCACTCCAATTTGCATGGGTATGAGGTTGATCTCGCACCACTCCATATAACCGGGCGTGAAGTTGCCGAAATAGGAGCTCATGGGATCGGCGGCGAAATCGCCCTCGACGTACATCTTCACATTGTACAGGTCCGTCTTGCCCATATTGTAAATGCTGAAGTTGAGATAGATGGGGTCTCCCATGTACGCCTCGCTGGGAAGCATGAACTCCGACATTTCAAACCGGGAGGGCTGGTAAACGGGAATGCCGATGATCTCCTGCTCGGTATAGGGGTTGCCCTGCTCATCCTCGTACGCAAAGGAAAGGATGACGGTATAGGTCTTGGACTGGGCATCCGGTATGGTGTACAGGTTCAGAGTCCAGTCGTATGTACCCTTCGGCCGGATCTCGTCAATGAAGAAGGTATTGCTGCTGTCCACAGGGGTAAAGACATTCCCTGTCTCATTGGACTTCTCCTCCACATTGAAGCTGCCCTTGATGTTCCGGATGGTTTTGGAGGAATGGGTATTTTGGAAGGACATATGCAGGGTGAACTGCTCACCGGCCTTCACCTGCCTGGGTTCGTAGGCGTAGCTCTCCACGATGATCTTGGGAACGTTCTTGTTCGGATCCGATTCACCGCCTTCTGCGTCCACGAAGACCGAAACAGCCTGGGAAATCATCGCGTTATTTCCCGAACCATCCACAGATTCCACCTTGATGACGATGGGCACGCTCCCGCGTTTCGCATCGGGAGAGGGCTGGAACCTGAAGTTCAGGGTCCTGCTCTCATTGGGCCCCAGTTTGGAGACGATGAAAAGGTTCTGGGTCACCGGCAGGAGAGCATCGGTCCCGTCAGCAGAAACCTTGATCTGCTCAGTCTGGGTGTTCCCGTTGTTCTTGATGGTAACAGAAACATCAAAGATATCGGAAGGGGTCACAGTGCTCATGGAAGTCCCCACATTAAGGATCTCCAGGGCATTCACCGCATCCCCGCTGCCGGTTACAGGGATCCAGATCTCCTGTTCCTCGCTGACCTTTTCCCCGGATTCGGTGGTGTATTCCACCTTGAAAGACAAAGGATAGCTTGCGGTTTTCAGGCCCTTGGCCGCCAACAGGTTAAGGGTGAATTTCTGATTGCTTCCTCCGTTGATCCGATCAAAGGTGATGCGGCTTGAACCGGAGCTCAGCATAAAGGTGTCCTGGGACAGCCCCTTAACGGTTATGGTGATGTCCTTGGCGAAATAATTGCCTGAGTTCACCACATATACCGGTACGGAGAAGCTCTTGCCGGCCTCGGCTGTCACATTGTCGGCCGAGGATGTGCGCACGATGAGCCTGGCGTCCTGCTTGTTGTTTACAACATTGATGTAGACGATATGCTCGGTGGTGAAATCCTGGCCCCAGGCATTGGTGAAGGTCAGCTTGAATTTGAAGGGATAATAGCCGGGTTTTACGAACTTGTCGGTGTTGACGGACAGTTTAATCACATCCACCGCCCTGGGCCTGATCTCCCTGATGGACGTGCCGTTCACCGTAACATGGATGAAGGGGGAACCGGTCTCATACACGGGCGTGAAGGTGATGTTCCTGGCGGTGGCCGCGCCGCTGATGTTTTTGAGGGTGATGTTCAGCGCGGAGAACTGGCCGGCCGTCACCGAGGCATTCTCAGCCACCGATGCCTGCAGAATGGGCGTATAGGGATCGGTCTCAAAGGTATCGTCCTCTTTTACATCAATCGTATAATTTAACGTGGTGCTTGATGGTACTCCTCCACGGATATAGTGGATGGTTAACGAGAAAGTATTGTTGTACTTATTGCCGACAAATTGCATAATTTGGTTTATTAGTATCGTTTTCTCTTCGTTCGGTCCCACTTCATCATTTTCAATTTTTCCAATATCAACATTATACGGATCGCCGTTGTCATTTACTAAGATAGCGGCTCCCTTATTTAAATAAATCGATTGTATTGTTATTTTTTCTTCTTTGTCATTATTGGTGAGGGTTAAAGTAAAATCAAAGTTTTCGCCAGGCGACAAGTAGTTATCGTAGTCTGCTTCAAAACTTAAATCACCGCGTTTATGTACGGTTGTCGCCATGGCCACATCGGCCGGCAGCAGCGCAAGCATGGCCGTCATCACGAAGATCAGAGCGAATGTGAGGTGCAATTTTCTCTTAAGCATTTTCCGTTTCATAACCATTATCCCTTCCATTCTCAATCTTTTCTATCTTGCCGTCACGCACCCTGACAATGCGTGTGCAGTAATCCGACAATTCCGGGTTGTGGGTAACCATCACCAGGGTCTGTTTCCTCTCGTAGGCCAGGGAGGTCATGAGCTGCATCATTTCATGGGTGGTTACCGTATCCAGGTTGCCCGTGGGCTCATCTGCGAAGACCACCTTGGGATTGTTCACAAAGGCCCGTGCGATGGAGACCCTCTGCTGCTGGCCGCCGCTCATCTCGGAGGGCTTGTGTTTCATCCTGTCCTTCAGCCCGACAGCCTCCAAAAGTTCCTTCGCCCGTTTGATCCGTTTGGAACGCGGCACACCGCAGAAGGTAAGGGGCAGGGCCACATTTTCCAGCGCGGTGAGCGTGGGAATCAGGTAATAGCTCTGGAAGATGAAGCCGATATGCTTCTGCCTGAACAGGGCCAGCTGATTTTCGCTGAGCTTGTCAATACGCGTATTCCCGATGGTGATGGACCCCTTTGACGGCCTGTCCAGTCCGGCCATTATGTGGAGCAGCGTCGATTTGCCCGAGCCGGAGGGCCCCTGCAAACAGCAGATCTCACCTTCCTCAATGGTCAGGCTGATACCATTGACGGCATAGATGCGTTCCTGGCCCATCCGAAAGATACGGTAAACATTATCCAGTGTAATGATTGCAGACATTTATGTATCTCCTTGGTATGGTTAGTTCTTTTATCATCCCGCGCTCATAATCGGGCTTCCGGTTTGTCCCAGTTAATTATATAACAAATCTTTGAAAATAACACAGGGCAGTCTCAGATTTTGCCAAATAATTGGATATAATTTTCCAGCCCTATATATATGACGTACGGTAATGAAAAAGGTTCGAAGATTTTAAAACTTTTTTAAGCTTTTTTTGCACACGCTCGCCTGAAAAATGCGGGAAGGCACAATGCAGGCCGTTGATAATAAACGCTTGACAGCGGAATGGTATAAAAAAAGGACGATCTCTTGGGTCGATCATCCTTTTTTCATCGCTATATCCTTTTGTCAGTCGATAACCCGCCTGGCGCCGTAGTATGGGGCAGGGTATTCGGACAAGGATGCGATAACGACTTTACCCTTGGTCGTGGAGGCATGAATGAATTTTCCGTTGCCAATATATATTCCCACATGGCTCACATCCCAGTTGCCTCCGTCGGTATCAAAGAGCAGGATATCCGATGGCCTCAGGTTTTCCCTTGAAACCTTCTTGCCGAACCCGGCATAATCCGCCGAGCTTCTTGGAACTTTGATGCCGAAATGCGCATAAACATACTTGACAAAACCGGAACAGTCAAATCCCTTGGTGCTGTATCCGCCGTATACGTATTTCACACCCAGCAGGCTCTGGCTGTATTCCACAATCTGCTGTGCCAGCGGGGTTACTGCGCTCGAACCCGCTGTCGGGATGGATGAGGCTCTTTCCACTTCACTTTCGCTCTCCACCAGGTACTTCAGCAGCATGTAACCTGTTTTCCCGGATGGTGTCTGGATCCTGGCCCATTCGCCTTCGGTGGCGAAATAACCTATCTTTGCGCCGCGGGAGAGCGTTTCAATCTTTTCATATTGGGTGCCCGGACCACTGCGCACGTTGAGCGTGTTCGCATTGATATACCAGTAGGCTACGGGCTTTTCAGGCTCTACCTCAGCTTCGCTGTTCACCAGATACCGTGCCACCGTATAACCGGTGAGGCCGGACTGGGTCCGGATTTTTGCCCATTCCCCCTCCATCCGTATCAGGCCTACCTTGTCCCCTCTCTTGAGGGTGGCCAGTTTGTCGTAGTCGGTACCCACACCGCTTCTGACATTGAGCTGGTTGGCGTTGACATACTTGTAGGCCGTGACCTGCTCCGTCGCTGCCATGGTTTTGCTGGCATCGCGGGAATCGCCTGCGATACCCCTGGCTACCGAAGCCGTCAGCATGGGTTCTTCGCCTGCACCGCTTTCTGCTGTGCTGGCTGCAAGCGTTTGATCAGGTTGTTCCGCGGATTGGGTGGAATAGAGGGCTATGATTTCCTGGGACTTGGCCTGGAATTCCAGTTCCCGGGTGATCGCTGAAAGGTTCTTATAAGGCAGGGAATAATCGAATGAGGTATTGGAAAGCGTTGCGTCAGAAGCTTGGTAGGATATATCGGTCATCGCTGCCGGGGTTGGATTCTTCAACCCGGCAAGGATAAATACGCTGATAGTCAGGGCAAAAAGAAAGCATATGGTCACTAAGGTGTATTTATCGGATTTTTTGGATAAATGCATCGTTAGTCCTCCTATTTTAGGCTTCCGGAGTTAGCTGACGGGCTCGGGAAATAGGGAACCCTACCTTGAGGGATTAGCCCCAGAAAACTTGGTTCCTCCGTACTCTTTTCAAGAGATTCAGCCTGTTAATCATGCCCGCGTTGCGGGTATATATATTTCTTGCGGCACAACGCTTCTATTTATTGGTTATAATTATATCAATAACGCGTTTCATAAGCAATACAAGGTAACAATTACCAAGCCTGAGGGGTCTCGTGCAAGGGTTGCCTGCAGAGGAAAGTCTGAGCTGAAGCGAAGAAAGCCGTTTTTTGCCATGCGGCTTACCCGGGGCCACTCAGCCCTTCCGGCCATTGCGGCTTTTCTTCTGCCGCAGATGAGCGATCTGAAGCGATACGCTTTCTGATTCCTGCCTGGATGCGATGAAGAAAACCTATTCCCGATCTTGCTGCATTACCAGTATATGCTCAGGGCGCGGTTTGTTTCCTTTCTATTTCCCGGGCTATTGCCATGCAGATTGCCGGGGAAAATTTGATTCTTCCCTTTCATCCCATGCGTTAAAAACTGTCGGATGCGTATATGAGCGCTTTCTGACAAACAGAGGGGTTTGCCAATTTCAGGTGATGAACTAAAAGGTCTTGAATTTGAAAATGGATCGTGCTATACTTTAATGCGTCGGTTGGGTACCGACAAGATAACGACGCGGAGTGGAGCAGTCTGGTAGCTCGTCGGGCTCATAACCCGAAGGTCGTGTGGTTCAAATCCCACCTCCGCAACCAGAAAAAAACCGCCTGTCAGAAATGACAGGCGGTTTTGCTGTTTCTACCACGAGGCATTTTTCCTTTTACACGCTCCACAACTGTGTTACAATGTTTTTATATTTCTTGTACTGCGACGGAGGACAACATGGATATCAAACAACTCCTGGAGCGCATCAACAACGAACCGTCCATTCTCTTTCTGGGACAAGCCTACCTGGGCATACAGGAAAAGAGCGATCTGTTCCTCCGGTATGTTAACGAGTTTGTTCTGGACAATGCCATCGAAGAAAATGCGCTGACCTACAACGCCTTACTGGACCACCTTGAACCTTCGCGAAAGAACCAGACCATCAAAAAACTCCTGGAAGTGTCGGAAGCCATTCCCGTTCCCGAATGGCTTCTTCATGTTTCCAAGCTCAGATGGAGTTCGGTGTTTACTTCGGCCATCGATTCGATCACCCAGAAGGCTTTTTACTCCTATGGAAGACAGTATAAAAGCATTTTCAGCAAGAATGACAACCCCCGCAACTATATGAGCAAGTCCATTCTCCATGGGACCTATCTTTTCGGGAATGTTTGCGGCGAAGACAGGTACATGCCCCCGTTCTCCGAAGAAGACCTGGACGACAAGCTTGGGGATGCCTCCATCCTGTTCGGACGCATAGCGGAGCTGATCGGAAACTATGGGCTTTTGGTGATCGACGGCTATGATCCCGACAACGACTGGCTGGATCCGGTAACGCTGGCAAGCGTGCTGTCCCATTTCTCTCCCGGCAATGTCTTTGTGTTCAGCGCCAATGAAGCCTTTATGGCCAACCCGAGGCTGGCGCGGTTTATCAAAAGCGGCCGAATCACCGCAGAAAACAGGAGCCTTTATGAATGCCTGCTGGAAGCAGGGGCCTTTGTCGACGACGAGGAACCTTTTGACCCCATTGAGGATGAGGGCGTCCCTCTTACCGTCAACAGGGAACTGAAATATCTGCCTTTTGACATATACAATGATATATCCCAGAAGTACATCCTTCTGGATGACCGGGTCCTCAAAAAAGCGCCCGTTAACAATTTTGAGGAAGCTTTCCTCAAGTTTTTGAGGGAAGCTTCAGTACGTCCCATCTGGAGCGCCTTTCTCCAAGGGTTCTATTTCAGGCGGGTCTTTGATGATGCCCTGAAGCAAGCGGTGGAGACCGAGCTGGACAGCGAGGTACTTGACAGCCGGACCGTGATCCTCCGCGGACAGAACGGCACGGGTAAAACCGTGTCACTTTGCCATCTGGCCATGGAGATCAAGCGCGGCCTGAAATACCCGGTCATTTTCATTCCCCGGGAAACCACGCCGGATGCCGCAGTCCTGGATCGGTTCATCTCCTGGCTCGAAAACCGGCTTGGTGCTGAAAGAACCGTCATCATCTGGGATATGGGTGCCTACAGGAGCGAAATCTACGAAATGGTTACCCTCCAGCGGACACTGAACCACGGAGGCAGGAAGGTCCTTGTGGTGGGCAGCAGCTACGCCAATGGCGAGGAACCCAAGAACGCCGTATTTATCGACATTGCCCCGGAGATCGATCCGGAACGGGAGATACCCGCTCTCCGTGAAGTTCTGCAAAGGATTAACTCGGCCTATGTTCACCGGCTTGACAGCGCGCTTCCCCAAATCGGCGGGCACGGCAACCTGTTCCTTGCAGCCATGTATGAGCTGTTCCATGATCTGCACACCAACCTGGCCCAGGGTGTGGCCAAGGAGGTGGATAAGGCTGAAAAGGCGCTGAGCCGGCAGGTTAACAGGAAGCGCCGCGTGGTTAGCGACAGCCCCTTTGCCAAGCTGAGAACGGCCTTCGGCCTTGAGGAGATATGCTATTACACCGAGATGAGCTACGAAATCGAACGCGCCATACAGGAAGTGAGCGATCTGGTCTGCGTGGCCAGCCAGTACGGTGTGGATCTGACCCTGGATCTTCTGCTCAGGGTAACGGATATCAGCGACAAGTATGAATTTGTGAAAGACCTTTCCCAAAACAGCATGATCGCGGTCATCCAGGACGGTGATTACAATTACCTGGTCCGTTTCCGCAGCACCCTTGAGGCCCAGCTCTATATCAAGGACCGGTTTGCAGGCATTGATCAGGAGATAGACTGTGTCAGGCGAATCATCGCCAACATCAAGACTTACTCAAACCTGAACGACAACGTGGAGCTGACACAGCTTCTGAATCTCCTGTTCAACTATGGTCCCAATGGTCCCCAGAAAAGCAAGTATAAATCCTACTATCTGACTCTTGCCAATGCGCTTAAGGACCTTAGGGAAAAACAGAACTTCTTCGTTCCGTCCCTTGTCCTTCAGGAGGCCAACTTCATCCGCGAAAGTTTTAAGGGCAGCGAGAACAGCGAAGAAAAGCGCAAGTACCTGGAAATGGCCCAGAACATCCTGCGGGAAGCTATAGACATGATGCGCCAGAACGGTGAAACGCGCCTCCAGTCCTATGCGTCCCTGCTGGTGGAACTTGCTTCCAACCTGTCGGAGTTCGTATTCGCCGACGGCCAGGATTACAGGGAAAGCCTTGAAACCTACCGGGAGATCAAAACCAACCTGGATAAGGCGCGCTCCATCAGTCCGCAAAACTACCACCCTGTGGACGTGTACCTCAAATCCTCCATGCAGGTATACGAAAACGCGGAGAATATTGATGAGAAAAACAACATTCTGACTGACATGCTCAAGACCATAGACGACGCAAGGCATGCCAACACGGAGTTTGAGGATCGGCCCGAGTTCCAGAGCCGTGTGTTCCGGATCAACCAATATCTCAAAAACACCGAGATTGCGGAAAGCTATTACCAGGAACTCCTGAAAAAGGGCTCGGCCACAGGCGTATACCTGCGGGCCAAGAAAATCATGGGGGACTACGTGATCACCGCATCCCCCGACGCGCAACAGTATGAAAAGATCGAGCAAGCCCTCAATCTCCTCACCGAAAACCAGGCTGTTGTTTTCAGCGATGCGCGCAGCCTTCTTCTCCTGATCCAGCTTTACTGGATCAAATACACGGGAATTCCCATCTTCTCCGTGGAAAGGCTCTGCCCGGCACTGGGAAAGGCACAGTGGGACTATCTCGACAACCTCTGCACCCGATATCTCAGCATGGAAACGGCCGTACCCGTAGCCCTTCCCCTGTTCCTGAAAGCCGTCCGCCTGTTCATCAACGAGGATGACTACAAGTCCATGGAATACTTTGAGCAGGCCAAAAAGGCTCCCGGTCCGAGCCGTGTGCCCATTTATCTCATCCACTGCGACGAGATGGGCAAACCGAGAAAATACAAAGGAAAGCTCGACACCTTCAATAACGGAAAGGGTAAGATCAAGCTGCTGCACCGATCCATCAAGGCTCATTTCACCGCTCGCTCCTTTGATATCGCCACCATAGAAAAGGAACAGGAATTCAAAAATCTGGCAATAGGCTTTAACCTGATGGGGCCTGTGGCCTTACCTCTGGAAAGCTTCGGAGACTGAGATGCATAAACCCACCCTGTTGGACATCCGGGCGATCAGCGAGCTTAACGGTTTAATGAGCAACAGCGGCAGGCACTTCATTATTTTCTGGGAATATTACCCTTACCCTTTTACCAACACCACCTGGGGTACGGCCTTTCTGGAATGCGTCCTTGCCCTTTACCGGCTGTATGTGGATTGCGGCGCGGGACGACTGAAATACTGCTTCGACCAGCACAGGCACGGGCGCAGCGAATTGCTGGCGTTCATGCAGCGGCACTACAACAATGTGTGCAACCTGCGGACCTTCTTTGCCCACAATGTTTACCTTTCCAATGAGGTGAACCGGGCAACTTATGAAAAGGCGCCAAGATGGTTCCAATATGCGTGCGGTGAAGCCTTCCCCTCCACGGAGGCTTCCTGGAAAAGCTGCTATGATGCCCTTGTTTCGGAAGCAGACACCTTCCATCAAAGGCTGCTCACCAGGATAACCCAGATGACCACCGGCATCAACCGAAGGATCCTCCTTGAAGAAGCCTTCAAGTGGTACGCGGGGAATTTACCGGAGAACCAGCTTTACACAGCGCTTCAGTACGCCGTCGGAAACCATGGATTGCGATGGTCTTCCGAACAGCTGAGGGAGTGCATCCGAAGAAATATGGAAAGCTGGAAATCCACCTACAGGGACGGGGTCCTTTACCGGGATGATCCCTACATATTCCTGCTTTCCATACTCTCGGACCATGTTTCCGGCGTCGCTTGAGGGAACACGGAAACGCTACAATTCCTTAAAAAAGAACCGGGCCAGGATGGTGATCCTGGCCCAAAGATTTTCCGGACATGTTTTGATCCGCACCTTCGGATTTAAAAAGCTTATTCAACCACCCGGCCTTCAACCGGTAACCCATGGCTTTACATGCCTCTTTGCGCGGGGAGGATCGCTGACAAAGCGTCCTGTCCTGAATGTGGAAAGCAACACGCCGATAAGGCACAGGTTGACCAGTATAAAACCGTTGCCCCGGGAGATCAACGGAAGCGGGAGGGGCGAAGCACTCGCCAGCCCCAGGTTAAACAGGATATACAGAATGGTCTGCATGGTAAAATTAAGAACCACCGACAATGAAACCAACTGGGCCAGGACGATTTTCAACCTGAGGCATTTGGAAAAAGCGGCAGCAATGAACGCAACCAGCAGGGATGCTGCAACCAGGAATATAATCCACCCGAACCGATGGATGGCGTAGGTAAGCAAAAAGTCGCTTTCTATTGCAGGGAGCATCATCCCAGCCGGATAGATATCATTAAAAGTGCCCTGTCCGATAAACCTGGCACCTGACAAAAGCTGTTTTATGATTCGCGCAAAATCATCCATAGGCGAATCAGCGGCAGCAATCTTCAGCCCGTCCCACACCCTAATCATGGCACCTGCCAGGCCCAAATGGAGCAGCACATAAATCAGCAACATGGAGAAAAGCCTGTTGGATCCGAACCAGTTCTTCCAGATGGCCACCGTCAGAAGCACAGGGCCTGTAACCCAAAGAATCAGAAAGCTTGCCTTGAATGGTAATAAGAACGTGACTGAATTCAAGGACATGATGAAGGCTATGGTAGAAGGTATGGCCAGACATACACCGCATAACAGGACCCCCCAATAGCCCTTTCCTCTCATACGGAAAACAACGCCTGCAAAAGCGGTGGGGAAAAGCATCAGGATATAAAGCAGATGCTAACCCCCTTCAGCACCTTGTTGACCGCAGAGGAAAACAGCTGCCACTCCGCCTTTTTTTCGGCAAGAAGCCCTCTGCCCTTTTTGGTGAGGCTGTAATACTTCCGCATTTTGGCACCACCTGCCGAGTCATAATAGGAAGACACCATCCCCTGCTGTTCCAGGCCATGAAGGAGGGGGTAGAGGGTGCCGGCTTTCAGCGCAAAGGTGTTGTCGGAGCGCTTCGCCAGTTCCTCGATCATCTGGTAACCGTACATGTCCCCATCCTCAAGCAGCCTCAGGATCAGCATGGCCGTGCTGCCGCTCAAAAGGCTTTTGTCAATTCCCATAAGACCATCTCCAGCAATATATAGATCATCTATATAAATATATATCGATGATCGATATATGTGTCAAGGCTGATATTCCGCGCCCTCTATGCAGAACACCTGATACGATCATGAAAAACTGCGGCAGGTCAAATTTTCAGTTCATTACGCGAACCATAATTATCCTTACGCGTCTAATAGAGCAGAAGAGACAAAAACATCGGAGGTGCACAACCATGAAAAAAAGGTTTATTTCATTTACCATTGCATTTGTCCTGCTGATGTCCCTGCTGGCATTTCCGGCTTTTGCACAGAAGGATGCCAATCCTCTCATCTCGGCAAGCAATAGGCACTGGGCCCAGGATTACGTGGATGATTTGGCTTCCAGATCCAATATTGACGCAATCTTCAGGAATAAAAGCCTTAACGCCCCCATCACCGTGGAGGACTTCCAGAACCTTGTCCGGCTGGTGATTGACGAGACCTATGACGGCGCGCCGGATTCAACGCTCAGGGAGGCCATTGTATATGAATGCGCGCGGATCTGGGCTGAAAAGACAGGCAACAACCTGGACGAAATGGTCTTTATCCAGGTGGTCTTCTATTCGGACATGGACCAAGCAGATGCAAAGTACGTTCAGGGCATCTACGCCGCTTACACGCAGGAGATCGCCCGCGGCAGGGGCAACGACATCTTTGATCCCAAAGCCCAAACCACTTACGGCGAACTGGCCACTTTGATCAGCCGGACTGTGCAAGCCATTGAAAAGGCATCGGTCCAGGCTCCCCAGCCCATTGTGGCAGGGCGGTTTGAAACAAGGGCCACATACGCGGTCAAAGCGGATAAAGTGGTGTTTGATTTCGAATTGATGAGCCACTACACCGAGCCCAGGGATATCACCTTCTCATCGGGGCAGCAGTTTGAGCTCACCATCACCGACGAAAGCGGGAAGGAAGTTTACCGGTATTCGGACGGCAGATTCTTCACCATGGCCCTTATCCTCAAAACCATCAATCCCGGCGAGTCCCTGAAATGGCAGGACGAATGGGACATGACCGACAAGGATGGCAACAGGCTGACATCCGGAAATTACAAGGCCGTGATCACCATCCTGGCCTATCCGGATGAGGGCGGGGAAAAACTTGACGAAAGTCAGTTTACAGCCACCATTGACTTTTCCCTCTGAAATTTACATTAATCATCCCTTGAGATGATTCGGTAAAACAGAACGCCCGGTTTATTGAACCGGGCGTTCTGTTTGCCTTTTGGTTTTTCGTTAAAAGGCTTTGTAGGCATCCTTCTTGGCCCCGCAAACCGGGCATTTGTCCGGCGCCTCATTGAGGACGGTATGGCCGCAAACGGGGCAGATATATACCTTCTGGAATTCCATGTCCTTGCCGGCCTTAGCGGCATCCTGGGCCTGCTTGAAGAGTTCTGCATGGATTTTCTCTGCTTCCAGCGCAAAGTGGAAGGAACGTTTGGCCCCCTCTTCCTTCTGGAACTCGGCGGCGTTCAGATAAACCGGATACATCTGGTTAACCTCATGAAGCTCGCCGTCGATGGCTCCCTGCAGGTTGTCAACGGTCTTGCCCACTCCGAATACGGCACCGGCTACCACTGTCGCATCAGCGGTATCGCCGCCGATTTCCTTGAAGTGGTTGCTGGCATGAACCTGCTCGGCATAGGCAATCGCTTCAAAGAGCCTGCCTATGTTCGGGAAACCTTCTTTTTCCGCCATTTTGCCCCAAATGAGATAGCGCATGTGGGCCATGCTCTCGCCGCCATAGGCCGAATGAAGAAAATCGTTGGTCATCGCATTCTTTACTGCCATATTTATCCCCTCCATCTTACACTAATTATTTCTTCAGTCTTTCAATCCACCCAATGGGCAGAGATCAGAATTCCGCCTTCCACAGGCCATGGATATTGCAGTACTCGTAGACCGTACCAGAGTCCGCTCCCTCAAACTCGGCTATGGGTTCCTCGCCGGGTTTCAGGTACCTGAATTCCAGCCTGTTGCCGGAAACAAGGGCAATCCATTCAATGTAGTGTTCCGGCACCATGGGATGCAGGGTTGAGCCGACCGCAACCTTGATCTTGCCATTCTCCCTGGTAATAGCAGGAACATGCTTTTCCTTGGAAGCGTCCGTCGTGTTGGCTTCAAGGCGGGTCATCTCCTGATCACAGCAGACCAGGGTTCCTCCTCCCTCTTTGAGCAGCGCAACAAAATTCCCGCACTTTTCGCAGCGATAAAATGTAACATCAGACATGATTTCCTCTCCTTTCCCCGTCTATTCCAGCCCGCAGGCTGTTAAGCGGTCAAACCGCTTCAGTTTTATTCAAACACAACAATAGCCTGGCTGCGTTTGATGCGCAGCAGCACGGTTTCCAGCACGCGCAGCCTGTGGTTGAGTTCGGTCTGTTCCAGATAGGCCGTGGCCATATCCTGCCCAACAACAAGATCCATATTTCTTTCGTCGGAAGCTACCAGAACAGCCTTGCCCTTTCCCAGGACCGGAGATTTGAAGACATGCCCGCCCACAAGCTTGCTCACCCTGTCAATCTCGAGAAGGCCGGTCCCAGGCTGGATCCGCTGCATCTGCATATACAGGTCAGGGCTTAAGGCAAGGGCGTATGGACCATAAATACCTTTTTCGGTGAGCAGTTCCAGTGCTGCGGCAATATCGGAGAACGCGTTTTCCCCGGTGCTCCAGTCCTTCCTTTCAATCTTGTTCGCGCCGGGAACTGTCAGCAAGCCGTCATATCCAACCCGGTTGTCCCCGAAAAAGATCAGCTTGTCTTCTTTCAGGGCGCAGGCTTCAGCCGCAGCGGCAGCTTTTGAGAGATCCACAGGGAAGCCCGACCTGTCCGCAGCTTCCAGATCTCTTGCATACAGGAGGAAATCGTCGTAGATCATGGGAATCTCCAGGACTTTTCTGCCGCGGGTTGTGATAAGCCCGTCCTGGGCCACCTGTTCCACATGATCCGCATCATCCACCGAAATATGCTGCACCCCGATGCCAAGGGGGCCAAAAAGCTTCAAAAACCTTCTGCCTATGAGAACCCTGGTTGCCGCTCCGACAACCGTGGAATCGATCTGTTTCCATAACGCTTCGGGAAGCGGAGATGCTTCTCTGGACAAGAAATCCATACGCGTACCCTCCTTCTTGGTATGATGACCTATTTCCCAATCAGGCTGCCGATGGTAGTACCTCCATTATTCTGTGTATTGAGCTGAGGTTCCTTGATTCCCAGTTCGGTAAGCATTTCGCGAACCTCTTCTTCGCCGGACAGGAACAGCTCTGCTTCCTTGGGATCCAGAAGCCTTAAGAGCGTCATCAGTTCGCCCACATGGGCCTTCTCCTCATCACGGATGTCCGCAATGATCTTTTTGGCCACTTCATCGTCGGTTGCCTGCACATGCGCATCATAGAGAAAGATGGCTTCCAGTTCGCCGGCAATATCCAGCCTGATAGCCTGGATGAGTTCTTCTTTGCTCAGCTTTCTTGGAATATTCCCTTGAAACGGATTCGGAAAAGCGGGCATGATTAAACACCTCCGAAGAATAATAAGAAAAGCTTGTCAACAACACGATTTCGCGCCGGATTGCAAAGTCCAGCGCGGAAAAGTCATTATCAGTTTTATTTTATCTTGGCAAAGAGCTGCGAAAAACCCGGATGGTTTATTACCTGCTGTCCGGCATTTCTTCCGGTCCGTTGCACTCCAGATCCTTGCAGCCCTCAGAAAACTCCGGCGAGCAGCAGGTCTGTTCGCATACAACCATATTGTCATGATTGTCCTTTTCGTCCACTCTATGTAATTTGTTTACTTCCGTCATAACCTATACCTCCCAAATCATGGTAATCCGTTGTGTATAGTATATATTATTTTTGTAATGATTTCAATACAATTTTTTCGCGTTAATCCGCCATATTTTTTGATGTGGCGGGATTATTCCCGGTCTGTGTCACCTGAGCCCTGTATGCTCGGCCGTTCGCTCCCGGACGGAGCTTTTTGGAGCCCGGGAAATAAATACCCATAGGGTGGTATGAGATGGCAACCTGATATGGTAAAATGATAGGGCTGGAATTCCGTAATCAGGCAATTACAGATGAAGAGGTGCAGCAATGAAATGAATATCGGGTTCTTTGATTCGGGAATCGGCGGATTATCGGTCCTGCGCGAGGCACTGGCCCTCATGCCCAATGAGAACTATCTCTATTATGCGGATTCTGACAACACGCCCTATGGCACAAAAACCAGGGATGAAGTAAAAAAGCTTGCCTTCAGGGCGGTTGAATTCCTCATATCCAAGGGTATCAAGGCGCTCGTCATCGCATGCAACACAGCCACCAGCGCATCCGTTGAAGACTTGAGAAAAGCATACGATTTTCCAATCATCGGCATGGAACCGGCAGTGAAGCCGGCAGTTGCCAGGAGCCTGAACGGCGGCAAAAGGGTTCTGGTTCTGACCACGCCGCTGACTTTGCGGGAAGTCAAGTTCCGCGAACTGGTAACCCGGGTGGATCCGGAGCATATCGTGGATGGCATTCCCGCGCCGAAACTGGTGGAGCTGGCGGAACGATTCACCTTTGACGGACCTGAGGTGGAGGAATATTTCCGGGTGATCCTACCGTGGGACAAAATCAGCTGCTACGGCACCATCGTCCTGGGCTGCACCCACTTCCCGTTTTTCCGCGACACCCTAGCCCGGATCCTGCCCCAAAGCATCGACATCATTGATGGGAACCGCGGCACGGTCAATCATCTGTATGACGTTCTGAAGTCGAAAAACATGCTGAATCCATCCAACAAACCAGGCCGGGTGCTTTTCTTCCGGTCCGGCGTTCCGGTGGAAGATCCTGAAGCGGTGGAAAAATACAACCGTCTGCTCCGGCCCTGATGCAGGCAGAAGCAGAAGCGGCCGGGCTTTACGGGCTCCCGGCCTGAAAGATTGCCGCACACCGCTTACGCGATGCTTGCAATGACCACACAGGTATGGCTTGCGGGCATAATGGGAATACCGCATTCACTTCACACACAATGAGCGTTGCGCTTATAGAGCATTCACACAATCCTTGAACCGGTTGCCCCGGATTTCAAAGTTTTCATACTGATCCCACGACGCACAGGCCGGGCTGAGCAGGACAACATCTCCGGGACTTGACGCGCTGTAGGCTGCGGCGACCGCATCATCCAGCACATCGACCACGGTGCAGGGTATGCCCAGATCAGAAGCAAAGCGGCTGATCCGTTCCTTGGTTTCACCAAAGGCCACGATTCGTTTCACCCATTTTAAGTATTCTTTCAGCCCGTCAAAGCTGTGCCCCCTGTCCAGACCGCCCAAAAGGAGAATGGTGGGCCTGTCAAAGGAAGAAAGGGCTATCTGGGTTGAGGTGACATTGGTGGACTTGGAATCGTTATAGAAATCCACCTGGTTGATGGTCCTGACGTATTCCAGGCGATGTGCCACACCGCCGAAGGTTTTCAGCACCTCCACAATGGGCTGGTTCTCCACACCCAGCTCCTTGACCGCCGCAATGGCAGCCATGGCGTTTTCGTAATTGTGCATTCCCTTGATCTTCACATCGCTTATGGAGATAATCCTTTCCCCGTTATAATAGATCGCTCTGTCAAGCAGGCAGCATCCCGGCTGATCCGAAGGATGGGCCGAGAAGAACCGTTTCGTTGAACGAATGTCCCTGGCAAGCTCCAGCACTTCCCTGTTGTCCAGGTTGAGGATGGCAATGTCTTTTTCAGTATGGTAATTGAATATCCGTTTTTTCACTGCCTTATACGCCTCATAGGAACCGTGGAAATCAAGATGTGCCTCATACAGGTTGGTCATGACCGAGATATGGGTCTTGAACCTGTCCACATTACATAGCTGGTGATCCGACACCTCCATCACGGCAATATCGCCGGCCTTCAGCCGTGAAACAAAGGAGCACACCGGAAAGCCGATGTTTCCCATGAGCCAGGCCGGTTTGTCCGCCTTTTTCAGCATCTCATAGATGAGGGTGGTGGTAGTCGTCTTGCCGTTGGTACCGGTTACGCCGATAATGGTTACACCGCTCGGGAAGTAGCGAAAGGCCAGTTCCATCTCATTGATGACAGGCACCCCGAGCCTTAAGGCCTTCTCCACATAAGGATGGCTATTGGGAATGCCCGGGTTCTTGACCATGATATCCACGGAACCATCCAGCAGATGCTCGGGATGGCTCCCCAGAACCACTTCCACGCCCAGCGCCTCAAGCTCTTTCACCTGTTCCGGATTCTGGTCAGCCCTGGCATCATTGATCACAACGCCGTACCCCCTGCTGACCAGGAATTTGGCAGCTTCATAGCCGCTACGGGCCATTCCCAGTACGAAAGCCTTTCTTTTATCGCTCATATCCATGCACGCTCCTTCCCTGCTCCTGTATATTATACACCAGACGGCTTATCTGGTTACATGTCCCTGTGCCGGTTTGATGAAGAAAATCGAAAGCAGGGGGAGAATAAAAGGGCCTCCTTCCATCAAGGAGACCTGAGCTTTAGAACTATCATTCCTGCATGTTCGGCGGGTTTGGAGCGGCCAGCGTGGCAAACCGTACGTCATGGTCATGGAGAACAATACCGTTGAGCGTGGTTTCTCCTTCCACAAAATGCACGTGCACCTGTTCTTCCGGGGGCGCGTCGGGATTGACCGTGATGCCCGGTCCGGTTCTCAGGATGACCTCATGGAAGTGTCCGATATCAAAGGTGGTGTTTACCCTTAATTTATGGATATGGTTCTGGCCCACAGGTATCGCCTCACCGGTTATACCGGCAAACCGGTGATTATGCCTCAAATCGCCCTTCAGTTCCAGTTCGGTTGAGGCGGTGAATTCATGGGTATGGGTCTGCGCCGGAGGATTGGGCTTGCATTTCTTGCAGGTAATCTCGGTCGGCCATACGCGATAGCTGTTTCTCTTGCAAAGTTCAAGCGCAGTATTGTAATCCATTGCATGACCTCCTTTCTTTGATCGGATACTACATGCTATTCTTGTCCCGGCAATATGGTTACGGAGGCCTATCATCAACCGGTTTGACAACTGAGGGACTTTGCAATATCCTTATCATGACAGGCCGGCAAATTGCCGCTTCTCACCGCAGGAAAGGCCGCGGAACCGAATGATTGCGGCAAATCACGACAAAGGCAGGTAAAATAGCATGAAGTCTCCTCTTGAACTTGGTCTGGAACGCGAGCTCTATTCCATGCTGGACGGAAAAGCGCTGGAGGTGGCACAACTTCTGGCGGAAGACGAAGAGATCAACGCCCTGCAGGAAGTCGCCAACACGGTTTCCATACGGCGTCTCGGCTTCAACGATCATGGGCCGGTGCACATGCGGAAAGTGGCCGTTAACGCCATGAAGATGTTCAACATCCTCACGGAGCAGGGCATTGTTCCGAACATCGTGAAGGAAGGTTCAGGAGCCGAGGAGGACAGCCGTATCGCGGTGCTTCTGGCATCCTGGCTCCATGACGTCGGCATGGCAATCGGCCGGCATGATCATGAAAAAAGTTCCGTCACCCTCGCGGCACCCATTATTGACCGCATCCTCCTGACGGCTTTCCCCAACGAGTTGATGCGTCGCACCGTTATAAAAGCCGTCACCCTTGAAGGCATTCTGGGACACATGACCCATCACCCCACTACGACGCTGGAAGCGGGCATCATCCTGATTGCCGACGGCTGCGATATGGAAAAGGGGCGCTCCCGCATTCCCCTCCTGGTCAGCCAGGGATCCCAGGTGGGAGATATCCACAAGTATTCCTCATCGGCCATTGAATCGGTTTCCATCGAAAAGGGATCGGAAAAGCCGCTGAAGATCACCGTGAGAATGACCGCATCGGTAGGCTTTTTCCAGGTTGAGGAGATCCTGATGGGAAAGATTTCAACAAGTCCCGTCAAACCCTATATCGAACTGTATGCCTATGTGGTGGGCCGGGACGTAAAACGTTACCTCTAGAACCGTATCCCATTTGCGGCTCAGGTTTTTGAAACCGGCATTCAGACAGGCTTGCATGCCTGGATTAAGCAGCATCCCCTGCCCGACAAGGCAGGGGATGATATTTTTGGAAGTCTGACTTACCTGTTGGCCATGGCATAGATCTGATAGACATCGTCGCGGCCAAGCACCCTGAAACTGCCTATGGTGCGCTGGCCAAAGTATACGCATCGGTCGGCCAGTTCCCGGACAACCTCATCAGGCTGGACCCCGATGCCCAACTCTGAAAAGCATGTGGGTGCTCCCACTGAAGCGAAAAAGGCTTCCGTTCTTTCTATGGCAGCCTTACCGATGGCCTCGGCACTTCTCTCGGAGATTCCCCATACCTTCCGTCCAAACTGGGCAAACCGCTCCGGATTGACATTGAAGCAGTAGCGAGCCCAGGAGCCCCAGACAGCCGACAGGCTAGCTCCGTGGGCCACATCAAACATGGCGCTGAGTTCATGGCCCAGCTGATGCGTGGCAAAGTCTCCCTTGCCGCCAAGACCGGTAAGCCCGTTATGGGAAAGGCTTCCGCACCACATAATTTCGCTCATGGCGTGATAATCTGTGGGATTTTCCAGGGCTATCGGTCCGTTTTTGATCATCACCCGCAGGAGGGATTCGGCTATCTCGTCCGTGAGATCGTTGCCCAATTCCGGGGAGAAATAGCGTTCCATGGTATGCATCATGATATCCACAATGCCGCACATGATTTGGTACCTGGGAAGCGTATAGGTCAGTTCCGGGTTCATGAGGGCAAAGCGCGGACGGTTGAACTCGGTGCTCAGCCCGCGCTTTGAGCGAATCTCGTCATTGGTAATCACAGCAGAATCGCTGGTCTCGCTGCCTGCCGCCGACAGGGTCAGGACAACGCCCACCGGAAGGCTTTTCTCCACCACGGCCTCCCTGCTCCAGAACTTCCATATATCGATGTCCGGGTTGGCAACACCATGGGCTATAGCCTTTGCCGTATCAATAACGCTGCCGCCGCCTACGGCCAATATGAAATCGACTTCGAATTCAAGGGCCTGTCTGATACCTTCCCTGGCAAGGGACAGCAGGGGATTGGGCTTGACACCCCCCAGAGTGGTATATGGGATCTGATTATCCTCAAGCTGCTTGGTGATTTTCTGCAGCAAACCGCTCTTCACAACACTGCCCCCGCCGTATACAACCATAACCCGGGTTCCGCCGAAGGCTTTTATCTCCCTGGCTGCATGCATCTCGGCGTCCTTACCGAAGATCACTTTGGTCGGTGAATAAAAAGTAAAGGAATTCATCTGCACCATCCTTTCTCTTGCGTCTTTACCTTTATCATAACATTATCAATCCGGGTTTTACAGGATATAACCTGCTAATTTCCCTTGCGTCGGACCTTGAACGGAAGGCTTCCGGATGTGCCTCCCCTTAGAATGCATACCAGGATGCCCCTGTATCGCTGCCCCTGGGCCGGGCTGCTGCAGCAACTCAGCGCTTTTTGACGTTTTACCTGTAAAAACCGTGCCTGAACAGCCGTAAAAGCACGGCAGAGGGTTCCCTGCCATTCGTTTTTTTCCCATAAATATGTTATGCTTATGCATTAGTGGATCAAAGGACATCGTCTTCGGGCATACAGGTTCCTGGCCTTAACCCTCCCATGTCAGGACGAAGTGGGCCTTGTTGTCACCGGACTTTCGCAACCGAACCCTGATGAATCCCGGGTATGAAACAGCAAGGCGGGGTGCCTGAAAAGCGAAGACAGACCAACGATAGCCATTACGGCGGATAAGGGGAGATCGAAATGAAGCTGTTTGTCCTGATACTCAACCGCACCGAAAAGCTGGACGAACTCATGTTAACCTACGCCAGGGAAAAGATCTGCGGTGCGACAATCATCGACAGCACGGGCATGGCCCGTGAGCTTGCCAGTGCCGAACACCATGAAGAAGAGATTTCCTTCCTGGGATCGATCCGCAAGTATCTGAACGGAAGCCTGGATAAAAGGAGCAAGACCATCCTGGTTGTCATCCGCGATGACCAGCAGGAGAAGATCATTCGCCTCACCGAAGAAGTGGTGGGGGATTTCTCCAGACCGGATACGGGAATCATGTTCACCCTGCCCCTGGATTTTGTCCAAGGAAAGGGGTTGGACAAATGAGCCCTCTTTTTTATGCCGGATTGATGCTGTTTTGCGGTCTGCTGATGGGAAGACTTGCAAAGCTTGTCGGACTGCCGAATGTCACCGGTTATATTGTAGGCGGCTTGATCATTGGGCCCTATGTCCTCGGAATCGTATCATCCGGGATGGCGGAGGGGCTCAATATTATTTCGGAGATGGCCCTCGGTTTTATTGCCTTGTCCATCGGCGCCGAGTTTGAACTGTCCTATTTCAGAGAGGTGGGGAAAGCCCCTGTCATCATCACCGTTCTCGAAGGATTATTTGCAATAGCCTTTGTAACAGCAGGACTGCTCATTATGGGCTTTGAGCTTCCCCTCACTGTCATTCTCGGCGCTATTGCATCGGCCACGGCGCCTGCGGCCACCATCATGGTGATTCGCCAATACCAGGCGAATGGTCCTGTCACCAAGACCCTGCTCAGCGTGGTGGCGCTGGACGATGCCGTGGCGCTGATCGCGTTCGGTTTCGCGGTTGCCATCACCAAATCCCTGACCAATGCCGACGGGGATCTGTTAATGGGCATACTCGATCCTTTCATCACCCTCTTGTTGTCCATTGTAATCGGCGTGGTATCAGCATTAATCCTGCTCATACCCATGCGCTTTTTCAAAAAGACATCCAACCGGACATGCGCGGTGGTGGGTATTGTCTTCCTCACCCTGACGCTGGCCGATTATTTCGGCGCATCGTCACTTCTGGCATGCATGGTTTTGGGCGCGGTCTTTACAAACATATCGCAGGATGCCGCGTCCGTTTTCCGGATCGCGGACAATCTGACGCCTCCCATCTTCATGCTGTTTTTTGTGCTTTCAGGCGCACGGCTTGATGTTACGCTCATTCCTGCCATAGGTGTCATCGGGGTGGGCTACATCCTCCTGCGCGTCCTCGGTAAGCTGAGCGGAGCCTGGCTGGGAGCTGTTATTTCAAAGGCGCCAAAAACCGTCAGAAAATATCTGGGGTGGGCACTGGTTCCCCAGGCCGGTGTAGCCATCGGTCTGACCCTCGTGGCCGATCAGGTTGTGCCGGAATACGCGCCCCGGATCCGTACGGTTATCCTTTGTGCCACGCTGATTTATGAACTGATCGGTCCGGTCATATCCAAGATGGCGCTGAAAAAAGCGGGAGAGATTCAGGAATCGACAACCGCGCCGGCCTCTGACGCACATGCCGGATAAGAAGGCATTTTAAATGGTATATATTATAGTGACGGAAAAACCTGTCGGAACACGAAAATATCCGGCGACGGCCGGATCAGACCCGCACGGGAGGATTTTGAAAGATGCAAATCAAGTTTTTGGGGGCGACCACATCGGTAACAGGCTCCTGCCACCTGATAACGACAGAGAACCATAAACTTCTGCTGGACTGCGGCTTGTTCCAGGGAAGCAACGAACTGGAGCAACTTAACTGGGAACCCTTTGATTTTAATCCTGAAGAGATTGAATGCGTATTATTAAGCCATGCCCATATCGACCACTGCGGCAGGATTCCCCTCCTGGTCAAGCGCGGCTTCAGGGGAAGAATCTATTGCACCGACGCAACGGCCGATCTTTTGACCATCATGCTGAGGGACTGCGCGTCCATCATGGAAAAGGAAGCCGAATGGACCAACCGGAAGAACATGCGCGCCGGTGGACCCCTGGTGGAGCCCCTTTACACCATGGCAGACGTGGAGGCGGCCTTAAGCCTTGTAACGCCCGTGCTTTACAACCAGCTGATCGCGCTCAACGGCTCTTTAAAAGCCGTGTTTAATGATGCAGGCCATATCCTGGGATCTGCCATCATCGAACTGTTCATCCAGGAAGGCGATGATGTGACCAAGCTGGTATATTCCGGGGACCTGGGCATGAAAGGCCGCCCCATCCTGAGGGATCCCACCTTTATCAAAAAAGCGGACTTTGTCATCATGGAGACGACGTACGGCAGCCGGGTCCATGAAAGCAATTCGGACAGCATTGATAAGCTCATCGAGATCATTCTCAAAACCGTGCGCCGGGGAGGCAATGTGATCATCCCATCCTTCGCCGTCGGAAGGACCCAGGAGCTGATCTACCAGCTTAACCGGTTTTATGAGGGGCATTCAGAGTATCAGAAAGAGCTGAGCAGCATCATGGTTTACGTGGACAGCCCCATGGCCACCTCGGCCACCGAGATATTTCGAAGAAACGCCCAGGTCTTTGACGAGGAAACCAGGGAATACATCCTGCGGGGAGACCATCCGTTGGACTTTAAAAACCTTAAGTTCACCCGGTCGGTTGAGGAATCGGTGGCGCTGAACCATGATCAGAATCCCAAGATCATCATCTCGTCCAGCGGGATGTGTGAGGCGGGGCGGATCAAGCACCACCTCAAGCACAACCTGTGGAATCCCAAATCCAGCATCGTCTTTGTCGGCTACCAGGCCGAGGGTACGCTTGGCCGTTCCATAGTCAAAGGCGATAAGCGGGTAACCATCTTCGGCGAGAAGATACAGGTGGAGGCCGAAATCTACAACCTGGAAGGCTTTTCAGGCCATGCCGACAGGGATGGGTTACTGGAATGGGTGTCCGGGTTCCAGAAAAAACCGGGGCGCATTTTCCTGGTCCATGGCGAGGAGGAAGCCAAGAAGGCTTTTGCAAAAACCGTTAAGGACGCTTTGGACATTGATTGTACAGTCGTCAGGGGGAATACGGAATATACCCTTTCAAAGGATAAGGTGATCTCCACCGAGGAAGCTTTGGATGAAAGAATCTCACCCGAAGCCTTAAGGCAGATTAAAAGCAGGATTTCCTCCATACACGATGACCTGGAAAGGATACTTTATCATACCCATCTTGCCATGGGAAGCGATTTGTCTCCCCAGCAGATCATCGAGATTGGGAATATCGTGATGGAGCTGGAGAAGCATACCCTGAACCTGGGTTCGGTAGTCGCCAGAAAAACCGGCTAACCGACGGGAAGATGTACTTAAAAAGCCACGGACCCGAAAGCGCAGCGGAACGGTCATCGTTCCGCTTGCATGCTCATAGCGGAAGCTTTTTCAGACCTCAAAAACAAACACTGAAACTTTCTGGACAGAACATTATAATAATATTTATTGCTTTTAAAGAGAGGAGTCATCCCGATTTGCTTCGTCTGATCAGCAGCCTGAGCCATTCTGTTACACGTTTTTTCGGCCAGGGATTGCGGAGGGAAGTCATTTCCATCACCTGGCCTGCTTTTATAGAGCTTGTCATGTCAACCTTTTTTGGCATGGTGGACATGATCATGGTCGGCCGGCTGAGCTCGGCCGCCATAGCGGCGGTAGGGCTCACCAACCAGCCCTTTATGCTGCTTCTGGCCATCTTTGCAGCCGTCAACGTGGGCACAACTACCCTGGTGGCCTGGAATATCGGGGCGGGAAAGCCGAACAAAGCCTCCGAGGTAACACGTCAGATCATTGTACTGAACATAATCCTGGGCATCCTCGTAAGCATCATCGGTATCGTCCTTGCACGGTGGATCGTCCTGTTCATGGGAGCCAGGGAGGATACCCTGCAGGATGCCACCGTATATTTCCAAATCGTTTCAGCCGGGCTCATGTTCCAGGCCCTGACCATGGGAATTACCGCGGCGCTCAGGGGTGCGGGCCAGACCAAGCTTCCCATGTACTACAACCTCGGCAGCAATCTTCTGAACGTTTTCGGCAACTATGTGCTGATATACGGAAAACTAGGCTTTCCCCGGCTGGGCGTTTCGGGAGCGGCCATATCCACTACCCTTTCCAGGGTTGTGGCCTGCATCGTCGGCCTTTATATTGTCTATTCGGGAAAAGCCATCATCCACATCGGCAGAGCCACCCGATTCCGGTTTGATTTCGGAATTATCAAAAAGGTCATGTCCATTGGCATCCCTTCCGCACTGGAGCAGTTCGTCATACAGAGCGGACTCATGATGTTTGCACGGACGGTTTCCGGTCTTGGGACCATACACTTTGCGGCTCACCAGATTGGCCTCAACATATCCGGATTATCCTTCTCCTCCAGCATGGCCTTCGGCGTGGCGTCCACCACCCTGGTGGGGCAGAGCCTGGGTGCCAATGACAAGGAAAAGGCCAGGCGGTGTGCCGATGTGGTCCATCATATGGCCCTGGTGGTGGCTATCTTTGTGGGGATCCTGTTTTTCCTGTTATCCCACCCCCTGGCAAGGCTGTATAACAAGGAAGCAGAAGTGGTGGTCCTTGCCGGCATGGTTCTCAAAATACTGGCATTGATCCAGCCGGGCCAATCCACACAGCTTTCCATTGCGGGCGCTCTGCGCGGCGCAGGGGATACCATGTACCCCCTTTATGCCTCCATTTTCGGCATATGGATCTTCCGGGTGTTCGTCGCCTATGTGTTTGTGAATGTCTTCAACTGGGGGCTTGTGGGTGCCTGGGTGGCTTTTGTGCTTGACCAGACCACAAGGGCACTGATCGTTTATTTCCGGTTCCGGTCGGGAAAATGGCTGGATGCCAAAGGAAAGCATTTAAAAGAAAGCCTCAAAAAAGAAGAAGTGTAGCATAAAACCGGCGAAAGGAAGAAAAACGGGCGGGACTCACGTTCCCGCCCTTCGTTTGGATTTATGGATGAGCCTTTCATCTGCAGTTGTCAAAATCTATCACTGCGCCCTGTTCCCTGAGGGTCTTAACCAGTAAAGGAATGTCCATTTTGCTCATGGCCAGGCCCTTCTGGGCAGCGATGGCTGCAGCGGTTCCCGCAGCCTGTCCCATGGCCATGCAGACCGCCATGACCCGGACAGTTCCGAAGGCCGCCCTGTCGGCGCATACGCTGCGGCCGGCCACGATGATATTCCTGCTGTCGTAGGGCACCATGATGCGGTAAGGGATATTGTATTCCTGCTCCAGTACCACCAGTTCCTGATCGATATTGTCCGGCCTGTGGATATCAATGACATGGGCACCTTTGGCAACGGTATCCGGGAAGGGTTTGGGATGAATCACATCGTCGGTCGTGAGCTGGTACATCCCCACGATATGGTAGGTTTCCCGGACGCCGGTCTGCGTACCCGATTTCAAAATCCGGCAATTCCTGAATTCCGGGAAGTTCTCCCGCAGGATGGTTACAACCTTGAACAGGCTTTCGCGCAAGCTGCATTCGGTTTTTGTGAACTGCTCGGGGTTACTGGCATCCGTGGCTTCCCGCAGAAGATTGATGCTCACCGAGCCTTCATTGAACCCTCTGCTGATCCATGGTCCGCCAAACAGCGGCATTTCACCCTTTTTATGCAGCTCGCCCAGGCGGTTCCGGATAACATCGCTAATGGGTAGCTGATCGTTCACCGCATCCCCGAACAGGCCTTGTTCTTCGAGGGATTTGGTATCCACACCGCTGAGCTGGAACCACAGGGTTGCCGGCTGCAGGGTATTTTCCTTAACGGTCTTGTAGCCTGCGGCCCGCACCACATCCGCATCTCCCGTACAGTCCACGATCACCTTGCCCTCATAGGCGACGCGTCCGATCTTGTTCTGGACGATGACATGACTGACATGCCCGTCCGTTGTGATGCAATCCGAAAACCAGGAATGGTAAAGCAGTGTGACGCCGCTTTCAAGAAGCATCTGCTGGGCTGCCAGCTTGAAAACCTCATCATCGATGGGATAATTGCCGCTCTCGAAGGCAATGTTTGCCCCTCCCAGCCGGTTTGCGCGAACCATCAGTTCATAGGGCATTCCGCCGATGATTTGCTTCCCGTTCTTCCTGAATTCGCTGATGGGCGTAACCAGCGCATTGGTCGCCATGCCGCCCACAAATCCGTACCGTTCTATCAACAGGGTTTTTGCACCGTTTCTTGCCGCCGCCACAGCAGCGATGATGCCGGACGGCCCCCCGCCGCATACGATGACATCGTAGCTTCCGGCAACCGGGATTCTTCTTTCAGGTTCGAAAATATGCATAAGGTTCCTCTCCTTAAAATCTTATCCTGTTTCTGCCTCAAGGACCGTACCTGAAACCGGAAGTTTTTATGGCTCAGACGCAGGTAAAGGCGCCGTCTATGACAAAATCAGATCCTGTGGTAAACTTGCTGGCATCACCGGCAAGGTATACGGCGATCGCCTGGAGCTCGTCGGGCCTTCCCAGGCGGCGAACGGGGGTCATCTCTTCCCATTGCTTGATCAGGGGTACAAGGAAGGGAGAGTTTGAGATCAGCTCAGTACCGATATAACCCGGACTGATGGAGTTGACCCGCACCCCTTTCAGCGCCCATTCCACCGCAAGGGACTTGGTCAGCAGGATCACGCCTGCCTTTGAAGCATTGTATGCACACTGGGGCTGCGGATAATTGACAATATGGCCCGACATGGAGGCCGTCGTGATGATGGAGCCTCCTCCTTGCCGGATCATCACCTTTCCGGCAGCCTGGGCTGTCAGGAAAACGCCGGTCAGGTTGATATCGATAACCTTCTTCCACTGCTCAAAGGTCATTTCCTCAGCGGGCGCGTTGATGCAAATGCCCGCGTTGCAGAAGGCCGCATCTATCCTGTCAAACTGCTCCAGGATGGTGGCTATCATCTGTTCCACCTGATCCGGCTGGGTGACATCCGCCTGAACTGCGATGAATTTGCGCCCGGTCTCGGCAGCAAGCTGCTGAGCCGTTTTCTTCGCCTCTTCTATGTCCAGATCAACAATGGCCACATCGGCTCCGGCTTCCGCCACGCCGAGTGCAATGCTCTTCCCTATGCCTCTTGCGCCGCCGGTGACAAAAATCTTCTTGCCGTCGAGGCGCATCTTTTCCATGATTCCCATGCGATTCCCTCCTTTTTCTTTCTCAGTATGCCCGATACGCATAGTTTAGCTGAACAGATCCACGCCCCGCTCCAGCAGGACCTTCTGTACTTCCCTGTAATCCACTTCGCGGGGATTAATCCCCTTTTTCGCTGCAAGGGCCGCCGTCACGCCCGAGGCTTCGCCGATGGCCATGCAGATGGACATGACCCGGTAGGAGGCATGGGCCCTGTGGGTGCCTGAAATACATCTTCCGGAAAGAACCAGACCATCGGTCTTCTTTGGGATGAGGCACCGAAGCGGAATGTCGTAGGGCGTTACTTCCTCGGGAACGCCTTCTGCCTGGGCGCTGCCCGTTGGGTTATGGATATCGACAATAAAGCTGGCCTTATGGACCACTACATCCTCAAACCGGCGTCCTGTGCGCAAATCGTTATCCTCCAGGATGTATTCTCCGATGAAGCGGCGTGTTTCCCTGACACCAAGGGTTTCGGCCGTGCTCTTCACATAACAGTTCTGGTAGCCGTCCACGAACTTGCGCAGGAACTCGGTCACTTTATCAATCTGCGCGCGCAGATCCACCTCGGCCTTTTCCAAATCGTCGCTGTTGACGGCGAAGATACCGTTGGCCTGGGTGGTGTTGATAAGGCGTTCGCCCGGCACCAGGGTACGGAAAGAGCGGACAGATGCCGAATGGGGCGGCAGGTGCCCTTCCTTGCAGAGCCTGGTGGTATAGTCGAGGAATCTTTCACCCTTGTACTGGACATAGTCCACTTCACCGATGCAGGTAAGGGCGTCCTCTTCCACGCCATTGAGGGTGAACATCAGCGTTACCGGCTGTACCAGGGAATCGCTGTCACGGCCCATCTGATACTCGGCACCGGCATGGTAGGCCACATCCCCGTCGCCCGTGGCATCCACGAAAACTTTCGCCCTGAGCACCTTCAGGCCGGTTTTTTCCGATATGACAACGCCGTCCACCCGGCTGCCGTCCATGATCACGTCAACCACCGGTGTCTGGAGAAAAATCTTGACACCCGCCTCATGGGCAAATTCCACCAGCACGCGCTTGGCCTTTTCAAAATCGTGGCACTGCTGGGTGGCTCCGATCTCATCGCAGTCCGGAACGCCCAGCCGCTCCACCAGTTCATCCCTCAAGGTTCCCCTGGAAACGCTGCCAAGGATGGGAGCAACGGCGCCGACGGTCAGGTTGCCTCCCAGCACGCCATAGCGCTCAACCAGGGCGGTCCTGACACCCATGCGGGCTGCCGAAACAGCCGCGCATATGCCGGAAGGACCCGAGCCCACGACCACCACATCGAATTCGTCCCTAACGGGTAGTGTTTTTTGGTAGGAAATCATCTCTGCACTCATATTGATTGTCTCCTTCAAATAGCTTCCCGGACTTTTCCGCGCTTTCAGCCAGCCACCGGCACGGCACGGAAAATTACGGGATTGAAGCATATTCTTGCTCCTCCATTGACAAAAAGGGGGGGAGAAACCTTCCGCAACGACAAAGGATGATCTGCAACCATAACAGGCTTCCCCCCGACCACAAAAAGATGGGCTGTCATTGCTGTGAGCATGTCCCTGCGGGCGAAGCGGGGATAATGCGCTGTTATCAGCCAGTCACTTCACCGCTCCGCCCCCCGCAGCGACATGCATATGGTTGATATATGGGCATGGAATCAGGGTTTCAATGCAAGGGAACAGAAGCCGTCCCACGGCATCTATTCTCCTAGGTAAGCTCCCTGCTCCTTAAGCTTTTCACGCAACAGGGTCACATCAACCTCTGCAGGGGTTTTGTCATCCCTGACCGCAAGGGCTGCTGCTGTTCCTGCCGCCTGTCCGAAGACCAGGCAGCAGGGAATCATGCGGATGGCGGAACCTGCCATGGCGTCAGCCGAAATGGCCCGTCCGGCCACCAGCAGATTGCTTATGCCTTTGGGCACAAGGCAGGGATAGGGCACGCCAAAATAGGGGCCTTTTTCAAGGGTGTAATAGGTGCCCCCCGGGTCGCTCTTGTTATGGGTATCCATATTGGTAGCCATCACGGCGATGGTATTCTCGGGAACGCGGCAATTGATCACATCGTCCGCGGTCAGCCTGTACAGGCCCTCAATATGCCGGGTCTCGCGGATGCCTATGGTGGCTGCCGTTCCCATGAACTTGGCGTTTTCGAATCCTACGGCATATTTTTTAAGGAAGCTGAAGACCTTGTGGACCTGTCTTAAGCCTTCCAGCTCAGCCCGCGTCAAGTCCTCGGCCCTGGTCCCGTCCACATCCAGAATACGGGTCACGTTCAGGCGGTACTCGCCGGGCTCCGGGCTTTCAAACAGGCAGACCTCGGCACGGGGCACATCCCCCCATTCGGCCTGCTTCTCCCTGATAAGCCAGCTGAAGGGACCATAGAAAGGCCGGATCTCATGCTCATGCTCCTTGATGTGGGCTGCAAGCCTTTCCGTGTCCACGTTGCACACCCGGAAGAACAGGGTGGCCGGCTGCATGTTGCCGTCCTCCACGCGTCCGAGTTCAAAATTGACGCCGGCCCGGGCTGCAACATCCGCATCCCCTGTGCAGTCGATGATGATCTTCGCCCGGATGACCGACATGCCATCCTTGTTGGCAATGATGACGCCGGTTATTCTGTCGTCTTCCCTGAGCACATCCACAAACTGGGTGTGCAGCAGAAGCTCCGCTCCCGCCTCCTGGATCATTTCGGTCGCCACGAGCTTAAAAGCCTCATGGTCAAAGGGACCTACGTGATCGTGGCCGATGAGATAGAATCCGGCCCGGGATGTTTTCGACCTGACTTCATCGGGATGAATGGCCCCGCCGATCCGGATCATCCGCTGGACCATCTCTTCGAATATGCCTTTGATGATCTGCTTCTCACTTTTTGCGTCATACACGGTCATAAAGGGGCCTACCAGGCCATTGGTGGCCATGCCGCCCACGCAGCCCATACTGTCGAACACAAAGGTTCTGGCCCCGTTCCGCGCCGCGCAGACCGCCGCGCCGATGCCTGCAGGCCCGGCGCCCACCACCAGGACATCCACATCACGGTATACGGGAAGTTCTTTTGAAAATTGTACTGTACTCATCTTGATTCTCCTGCCTTCATATAACCTCGCCGCAACAGAAATCATAGATTTCGGACGGCCCGAGAGCATTGATACTGCGTATGAACAATCGCAGCAGTCCCTTTTGGGGACTGCCGCAATCTGTTATCCCTGGTCTATGGCTTATTTGCCATAGAACTCGTCATACCATGCCTGCATTTCGGCTCTGACCTTGTCGCCGCCGTTGTTCTGCCAATCCTTCATGAAGGTGGGCATGTCGCTCAGCTTCTTGGTTCCGGCCATCAGCTGGAGGACGAAGTCGCTGGTGCTCTTGAACAGGGACTGGTTGTACTTGGCGTAGTTCTCCAGCGAAGGCATGAACGCAAAGGTGTTGGGTACGAAGATTTCGGGAGTATGCTTGTTGGCATAGTTGGTTACCGCATCGAAAGGCTCCCACATGGCCTGGCTCTTGCGGACGCGTGCCGGCCACTGCTTGGCGAATGCAGCCTCATCGGTGCTGTTCAGATACCAGAAGGAGTTACCGCGCTCTTCATTGAAGATGGGGTTGATGGGATTGATTTCGCCATTCTCGTCATAGGTGAAGTGCACGCCTTCAACACCGATGTTGAGGTAGAGCTGGTTCTGCTGCTTGGTGTTGATCCAGTTGACAACATGGGCAGCGTTCTTGGCATTCTTCAGGATGCAGGTAACCTGGTTGATGGCCTCTGTCCTCATGTATGTGCAGGTACCGTCGTTGCCGTACAGAGCGCCGATGTAAGCCAGATCATCCCAGTCAAGGCCGAGACCGTTGGGATCCATCATAACCGGGGTGGTCACCAGGGTACCGGTACGGTTGGAGCAGGCGATGATGGCCTTGCCGGCAGAGAATTTCTCGTTAACCGTCGTGGTGTTGTTAACGGCCCAGTCACGGTCCAGGAGACCTTCGTTCATGAGCTTCTGCATGAACTCGATCATCTTCGGGAAGTTTTCATGCTCGGTCATGTAGATGACCTTGCCGTTCTCGTCCACCATCCACATGAACTGTACCAGGCACCTGGGAGTAGACGGCAGCAATGTGCTGGATCTGACCCGTGCTGAAATCGAAGGACATCTCCAGATCCCCAGGCTGGTGGAGGCCCTGAAGAAGCATGTGCCTGGCTTTGAAAACTGCTATATCACCAATATCTACTCCAACATTGGCGTCCGGGAAACCCGGCGTTTTGTCGGCATGAAGGAACTGACCGAGCACGAAATCATGGACGGTGAGGTTCCTGAGGATACGGTCGCTTTAGGTGCCTACATCATCGATATCCACGACGGCCAGGGCGGCGGCACCGTGGTCAAGCATATCAAGCCCTACGGCATCCCCTATGGCTGCCTGGTCAGCAGGGATATCGATAACCTCATGTTCAGCGGCAGATGTATCTCGGTAGACGCCGTCGTCATGAGCTCCATGCGCATCATGCCCACCTGTATGGCCATCGGCGATGCAGCCGGTGTGGGCGCTGCATGCGCCGTGAAGCACGGGATTCTGCCCGGAGAAGTGGATGTCAGCGAGGTCAGGGCAATCCTCCGCAAGGCCAATGCCATCCTTGAACCTGCAAAATAGCATTCAGGCCAGGTCCGCCGGATGCTCCTGTGCGGAGGCATACCCATTACGGCCCGCCTTTGATATACGGGGCGCGCCTTCTATGGCGTACCCCGGCTGTGATCATTTCCAAGGGTTCATGTGCCATAGATAACCGGATGAAAGAAAGGAATGATGTCCATGAAACAAGCAATCATGTTGGAACCCGGGCGCATTGAATACAGGGATGTGCCCGTACCAGAGGTCGGACCCGGCCAGATAGAAGTAAAAATCAGGAAGATCGGCGTATGCGGATCGGATATCCATGTATGGCATGGCAAGCACCCCTACACCTCCTATCCCGTTGTACAGGGCCATGAGGTTTCCGCGGTGGTCACAAAGCTTGGAGAAGGCGTTACGGAATTCAAGGTCGGCGACCTGGTCACCATTCAGCCCCAGGTGGTCTGCGGCAAGTGCTATCCCTGCACCCACGGCCTTTACAATGACTGTGAGGAGCTCAAGGTCATGGGATTCCAGACCACGGGCATGGCCAGCGAATACTTCGTGGTAGACGCGGTAAAGACCATAAAACTACCCGATGGAATGAGCGATGAGCATGGTGCCATGATCGAGCCCCTGGCAGTGGCATGCCACGCCGTCAGGCGCTTTGGCGATATTGCCGGCAAGAACGTGGTGGTCATCGGCGGCGGTCCCATCGGCAACCTGGTGGCCCAAACCGCCAAAGCCAAGGGGGCAGCCAAGGTCATCATTACCGAGATCAGCGACTACCGCCTGAAAGTGGCTGAAAAATGCGGCCTGATTACCGTCAACCCCACCCAGACAACGCTCCGGGACGCTATCAGAAGCGCCTTTGGAAGCGACGGCGCCGATGTCATCTTCGAATGTATCGGAAGCCCAAAAACCCTTGAGGAAGCCGTGGAGGTCGCCCGGAAGGGCAGCGACATCATTGTGGTGGGCGTTGTGCCGGATCTGTGCCCCATCAACATGGGATTTGTGCAGGACCATGAACTGCGCCTGATCGGCAGCGCCATGTACCGAGTGGAAGACTACCGGGAGGCCATCGAGCTGGTAGGTAAAGGTCTCATCGAGTTTGACGCATTGATCACCCACAGGGTACCCTTCTCTGATTATGCCGGTGCTTACAGGCTGATTGAGGAGCAAAAAGACAAGGCCATGAAGGTAATGATCGATATGGAGAAATAGGAGGGCATCCCGTTATGAAATACGGCATCTTTTACGCCTATTGGGAAAAAGAATGGAAGGGCGATTTCATCACCTATATCGAGAAGGTCAAAAAACTTGGCTTTGACATCCTGGAGGTGGGCTGCGGCGATTTTCACAAACAGCCCGACTCCTATTTCCATACCCTCCGGGATGCGGCCAGGGAATACGATATTATCCTGACGGGTGGTTATGGCCCCCGGGCTGAGCACAACCTCTGCTCTCCGGATACCGCCGTTGTGGAAAACGCACTGGCTTTCTACAGCGATATCTTCAGAAAAATGGAGATTGCAGGCATACGTTCCATCGGCGGTGGGCTTTATGCCTACTGGCCTGTAGATTACAGCAGGGAACCGGACAAGGCAGGCGACCTGGAGCGAAGCATTAAGAACATGCGCAGGCTGGCGGACATCGCCGAAAGGCATGGCATCACCCTGAACATGGAGGTGCTTAACCGCTTTGAGGGCTATCTGATCAACGATACCAACGAAGGCCTTGCCTATATCCGCGCCGTGGACAAGCCAAATGTCAAGCTGATGCTGGATACCTTCCACATGAACATCGAAGAGGATTCGTTCACCGAGCCCATCCTCCAGGCCGGAAAATACCTGGGCCATGTCCACGTGGGCGAGCCCAACAGGAAGCCGCCCCGCGAGGGCAGAATTCCCTGGGGGGAGATCGGAAAGGCCCTGCGCCAGATAGGCTATGATGGCCCGGTGGTCATGGAGCCCTTTGTGACCATGGGCGGCCAGGTGGGAAAAGATATCCGCGTCTGGCGCGACTTGTCCCAGGGAGCTACGGAAGAGGATCTGGACAGGGACGCTGAAAAATCCCTGGCGTTCCTCAAAGGCATGTTTGAAGCATGAGCAGCAGGCATTCATGATATACGTTTCAAGTGTATCCTCCTTATAAATATGATTAGTCCCGGGATCCCTTCAGGATCCCGGTTTTTTTATTCCTGTCATTTCCGGATCCGTTGTGATAGAATGAGTAGAAAAAAAGAAAAAGAAGGCTGCAACATGAATCTTTCAACTATTGTGATGTTCCTGATCATTCTCTTTCTGCCGCGGCTGATCATGCTTTTGGTGAGCAGGTCGTCTTTCCTGGCTACCCTCGGCCCGGTTTTTCTCTGCTACCTGTTTGGCTTGTTGCTGAGCTTTCCCTTGAAGGCCCTGGGCGCAGATATCGTCCTGGCTTCAGATTTTTCGTCGGTCCTGGTTTGCACCGCCATGCCGCTGATCCTGTTCTCTGCCGATATCCCAGCCCTGAAAAAGCTAGCCCGTCCCATGGCCGCATCCTTTGCAATGAACACCGTATCGGTCATCCTCATCGCCACTGCGGCCTTCTTCATTTTCAGGCAGTCCGTTCCTGATGCCGCCCATATCAGCGCTATGCTGACAGGCACCTACACCGGTGGTACGCCCAACATGATCGCCATAGGTCACGGGTTGGGTTCCGGAAACGACCGCATACTCCTCCTCCAGGCTTCAGATATGATTGGAGGAGGCATTTACTTTTTTCTGCTGATCTCCGTCATGCCGCGCCTGATGAGGCATGTCCTGCCCGAATATACGCCTGTCGGTAATACCTTCAGCCAGGAAGACACCCATCGGTACATAGAAGCTTTCAGCGGAAGGAAGCAAAGCGTCAAACCCTTCAGGATGTTCCTGAACCGCTGCGGATTTGTGCTGCTCTCGTTGGTCTGTGTGGCCATTGCCATGGGCATCTGTCTTTTGCTGCCCTCAGGCTATGGCAATACCGGTCTGGCCAAGCTGGGCGAATATACGGCCCTCATCATGCTGATCGTAACCACCCTGGGTATCGCCCTGTCCTTTGTGAAGAAGGTCCGCACCGCGCCGGGTTCCTACAGCTCAGGCCAGTACTTCATCCTGATGTTTTCGGTGGTCATGGGCCTGTGCTTTGATCTTTCCGCCGTTACCGGCGGGCTTCTCTTGTTGGGCATGCTGCTGTTCATCCAGTTTGTGACAGTGATTTTACATATCATCATGGCCCGGATCGCCGGGATCGACTACCATACCATGATGATCACATCCACGGCAGGGGTTTTCGGACCCGCCTTCATCATGCCCGTCGCCAGGGCCCTGCGCAACGATGAGATCGTCCTTCCCGGAATCCTGTGCGGCATCCTGGGTTACGCCATCGGCAATTATCTGGGTATCGGCCTGGGAAAACTATTGCTTCTGTTCCCATAAAACGCATGGAAAAAGCCCTGCGCCGCGGATCTTTGCCCGTAAGGCAGGGCTATTTTATATCAAAAGCACAGACAGGGTATCAGTAGATGGTTCTTCCCTTTTCATCCGGTATGCCGCTCTTTCGGTAGAAGTAGCTGTTGACCACATCCCGCCATTCCCTGGCATCCTTCAGTTGGATGTCCAGCCTTTCCAGGACGGATTCAAACCTTTCCCTGTCGATCTTTCCTTCCAGGCTGAGCCATTTTTCGCGGAACTGCTCAACCTCCTCCACGCCCTCAAAATGGGTATCGTAAATGTGCTGGATCAGGGTTTTTCCAGATTTGAGGCGGTGTCTGTATGCCACCCGGTGGAAGAACAACAGCAGCTCCTCGGGGCATTTATCCATATCCTCATACATGTCCGCGTTGGGTTTGTGGTACCTTCCCGCAAAGCCCGTGCCACGGGCAACGGTTCGATCCACGCCGATGGCACGCCAATCGGCACGGTGGTAGGTTCCCCACGGGGAGTATTCATACCCGTCCACATTGGGGCCATAATGATGGTTCGGATTGACCATCCACCCGATGCCCAGCGGACTTGTGTATTTTTCGTAGGTCAGCCAGGACTTCAGCAGGATATCGCTGATGGTGCCGATAATTTCCGGGTCGTTGGAGAAGGTCAGCCGAATCCATTCTTCAGCTATGGCTTCGCTGGACAAGTCGGGATTCCATGTCAGGCGTCCGTAGCCGTAGAGATTTGCCTGTGCCAGCACATGCCCGGTCCAGTTGGCGTTGTCGCCAATATTGGAAACGGCGGCAAAACCGCAATGTTTTTGCGGATAAACCTTCCCACAAACCAACTTTTTCACCGTGGATCCAGGGCCATTGGACCAGGTTTCGAAGTCCAGGACTTCCTTCCACTGGGGGATCAAAAAGCAGACATGTTTCTGCTGTCCGGTGTATTCCTGGGTAATCTGCAGTTCCAGGATCTGGTTGGTTTTTGTCAGACCGCCGAAAAGCGGAGAGACGGGCTCCCGGACCTGGAAGTCCATGGGGCCGTTCTTGATCTGAAGCACCACATTGTCCATGAACTTCCCGTCCAGAGGCATGAAATGGTCATAGGCCGCGTTGGCGCGATCGGTCTTCGTATCCCGCCAATCCTGCCTGCAATTGTAGACAAAGCAGCGCCAGATCACGATCCCGCCGAAGGGCTCAAGTGCTTTTGCCAGCATGTTGGCGCCCTGGTCATGGGTTCTGCCGTAGGTAAAGGGTCCCGGCCTGAACTCGGAGTCGGCCTTGACGAGGAAACCGCCCAGATCAGGTATGTATTCATAGATTTCAGCCGCCTTTTTGCACCACCAGTCCTGAACGGCTTTATCCAGCGGATCGGCAGTTGAAAGGCCGCCCAGCTCAATGGGGCTGGAATAGTTGATGGAAAGATAGACCGATATGCCGTAATTGCGGAAGATCCCTGCAAGCTCGGCCACCTCCGGCAGAAGCTCCCTGGTGATCAACCGTGTTTCCCGGGCATGGACGTTCACGTTGTTGATGGATATGCCGTTGATGCCTACCGAGGACAGGAGCCTTGCGTAGTCCCGAACCCTGCTTTTGTCGGCGATGAATTGATTGTCCCTGAAAAAGATGGAGTTACCCGCATAGCCTCGCTCTATGCTTCCGTCCAGATTGTCCCAATGGTTGATCATGCGGATCCCGGCCGCGGGATTTTCCATGCGGCTGAGGTCCTCCGGTTTTATCCCCACCTGCAGACAACGCAGAAAGGCGAAAGTGCCGTAGAGAACGCCCCTGTCCGTCTTACCTGCTATCAGAATGGCATCTTTACAGGTTTTCAGGATGAATCCTTCATCACCCAGCGCATGCATGTCATCAGCCGTAAGCTCCACACCGCTTTCCGATCCGATAAACAGCGCCCGGGTATCGGATTTTGCATAAAGGACCTCCGGTTCAACGCCCAGAATGCCTTTCAGGCCCCTTTTCAGCTCATCAACAGCCGATTCCATGATGGCCGATTGACCCGCAACGGCAACCTTTTTGCATATCGTTCGGTATTGGTCCGCGACGGCGTTCTCCAGCGGCCGGTAGGCCAGCCAGCAATCATATGCCCTGCCCTGCTTTTGGGCATCTCCAGGCTTTATCATAGCTATCTCTCCTTCATATCTCCCCAGGAATCTTCCCCATCATTTCTTGCTTTATTTTAAAATATATTAATATACTACTATATCAATTATAATAGGATGCCTGTTTCGAGGCAACCCTGCAGGCAGTAAGAATCTGTGTTTTGCCAATAAGGCAGGCATCAGATTCTCCCCATCCACTTTAAATGGCTTGTGGCGACAAATCCTCATATTCTTCAGGCTCTACGAAATTTTAACACAGGAAGAGCTTTTTCTGCATGGCTGGATTCCTTTGGTAGACGCTTGCCACATTCAGGATGTATAATGAAGGCAGGTCCTACAAAAATAAAGAAGGAGGAAAACCCCATGAAGAAGCTGAGAACCCTGTCTTTCATCCTTGTATTTGCTCTGTTGTTCTCCTTTGCAGCCTTTGCTGACAATGGCACTTCTTCTGCGACCGGTTCCAAATCCATTGTCATCATCCACACCAATGACGTCCATTCCAGGGTTGATGAGAACCCGGGTCTCGGTTATGCAAAACTGGCTGCCCTGGCTTCAAAACTGGCATCTGAAACGGGCGTTGACCCCATTCTTGTTGATGCGGGCGACGCTTTTCATGGCCAGACCATCGCTACCCTTGCCAGGGGCGAGAGCATCGTGAAGATCATGAACGCCGTAGGCTATGATGTGATGGTGCCCGGAAACCATGATTTCAACTATGGCTACGAAAGGCTTCTTGAGCTGGCTTCCATGGCAGAATTCGGTGTGATTTCCGCCAATGTGAAGAAAAGCGATGGCTCCAGGCTTTTTGAACCCTACACCATCATAGAACGGGACGGCGTTAAAATAGCCTTCTTCGGGCTTTGTACTCCTGAAACCGCTTACAAGACCAACCCCAAGAACGTAATCGGCCTGACCTTTGCCGATCCGGTGGCCGAGGCTAAAGCCATGGTGGAACAGCTGGACGACATGGCCGACGTGATCGTTTGCGTATCCCATCTCGGGCTTGACGAATCCAGCATTGAGACCAGCAAACTGGTGGCTGAGAAGGTCAGCGGCATTGATCTGATCATCGACGGTCACAGCCATTCGGAACTGAAGGAACCCCTGAAGATTGGCAACACCCTGATTGTGCAGACAGGGGATTACATCCAGAATGCAGGCGTGGTCAGGATAAGCCTTGATCAGAACAACAAGATTCATAGCGTTTCCGGCTCCCTCTATCCTGTGGAGCAGGCTGCCGAGTTGACACCCGACGAGGGTATCCTGTCGGTCATCGACGCCTTCAAGGCCGCCCAGCAGCCCATCCTTGCCGAAGTCATCGCCACCAGCGAGATCGACCTTGATGGCGAAAGGGAACATGTCCGCACCAGTCCTACCAATCTGGCCGATCTCATCACTGCATCCATGCTGGCCGAAACAGGAGCCGATGCGGCCATCACCAACGGTGGCGGCATCCGGGCCAGCATTAAGGCAGGAAAGATCACCCGCGGCGATATCATTACGGTTCTGCCCTTCGGCAACTACATCGTTACCAAGAAGATGAAGGGCTCCGATATTGTGGCCGCCCTTGAGCACGGGCTTTCAGCTTATCCGGCACAAAACGGGGGATTCCCTCAGGTAGGCAATATTGAATACCTCTTTGACCCTTCAAAGCCTGCCGGTCAGCGGGTAACCTATGTATGGGTCAAGGGTGAAAAACTCGATCCGAACAGGGAATACATTGTGGCCACCAACGACTTCATGGCTGCCGGCGGAGATGGATACCCGTTTGCCGATCTTCCGCTGGCCAATGAATTCGGAAGCCTTGACGAAGCGTTGATCGCCTTTATCCAGAAGAATCCTGGGGTCCTGAAGTATGACAAATACGTCATCCAGCCAGGGGACGCCATCTGGAAGATAGCCCGGAAGACCGGCACCAACTGGGAGGTCCTGGTCAGGATCAACAATCTGGAAAACCCGGATCTGATCTATGCGGGCGACACCCTGCTGGTACCTGCATGGTAACCAACTGAAAAAGGGGTGGTACACAAACCCCTCAGGATGTTATATAATAGTGATGAAACTGAATACCGGTTTGGATGAAGGATGCGGAAGAGCTCTGCCCCAGGGCAGACACCGAAGGAGAAAACGGCAAATTGTCGGGTTTGTCGTGAAGCTTTCAGGTTAAAGGACCGTATCCGGACAAAACTCTGGAAAGCCGCAGGTTATCCTGGGCACCGAAGGAGCAATGCCCGACCGTCGTGAAGTCTTGTGCATGGCTGCGCGAAGGGTCGCGGTAAGAAACTCTCAGGTCATAAAAACAGAGGAAGACGACAGACTATGTTTTGTTGTCTTCCTTTTTATTTACCCCGGCATGCTCAGGACATCATGCCATTATCCCGGCAATCGGAAAAATGGCCGCATAAACGGTCAGGGAGGCATATGGATGAAGAAAACACCGCTGTATGATAACCATCTGGCCTTAAACGGCAAAATGATTGAATTTGGAGGCTGGCTGCTTCCGGTGGAATACACCGGGATCCTGGAGGAGCACAGGCAGGTGCGCGAGGCTGCCGGTCTTTTCGATGTGTCCCACATGGGAGAGATCCTGGTCAGGGGAAGAGACGCCGGAGCTTTTCTCCAGGAGCTTCTCACCAATGATCTTTCAAAGGCGCCGGACAGCAAGGTCATTTATTCGCCCATGTGTTACGAGAACGGAGGCGTGGTGGATGATTTGCTGGTTTATAAATACGCAGACGACCATTATCTCCTGGTTGTCAACGCAGCCAACACCGACAAGGATTTTGCCTGGATAAAAGACCATCTTTCAGGCCATGTGGAAGCCGTCAATGTTTCGGATGCCTGGGCGCAGCTGGCCATCCAGGGTCCGAATGCCGAGAAGATTCTTCAGGAGGTCACGGATTTTCCGCTGAGCGATATCCGGTTTTACTCCTTTATCCCGGAAGTAACAGTATGCGGTGTTCAGGCCATGGTATCCCGAACGGGATACACGGGGGAAGACGGCTTTGAGCTTTATATACCGGCAGATAAGGCGCCGAAGGTATGGGAATCCCTCCTTGAGCTGGGCCGCGCCTTGGGACTGGTGCCGGTTGGGCTTGGCGCAAGGGATACGCTGCGTTTTGAAGCCGCCCTGCCCCTTTATGGTCATGAACTGTCGGCCGAAATCACCCCGCTGGAAGCCGGCCTGGGCGCATTTGTCAAGCTGGACAAAGACAGTTTCATCGGAAAGGATGCCCTGCTGAACCAGCACAACCAGGGTCTGAAGAGAAGGCTGGCAGGATTCGAGATGGTGGGAAGGGGCATCCCCAGAAGCGGTTATGACATCGCGGACAATGGCAGCAGGATTGGTTTTGTCACCTCGGGCAGCTATTCCCCGAGCCTTGGCAAAAACCTGGGCCTGGCCATGATGGACAGCCGCTACTGCCAGCCGGGAATCGAGTTTGACGTGATCATCAGGAACAAGGCTGTCCGGGCAAAGGTTATTGAAATACCCTTCTACCGTAAAAAATACCGGAAATAAATACCTATACAAAGAACGTATAATTATAAACCTGTCTTGCGGAGGTTGGAATCATGAAAGTATTGGATGGACTGAAGTATTCCAGGGAGCATGAATGGATCAGGGTTGAAGGCAATAAGGCCTATGTGGGCATCACCGATTATGCCCAGCATTCCCTGGGGGAGATCGTCTTTGTGGAACTGCCCGAAATGGATGCCTGCCTGGAGGCAGGGGACGTCCTGGGTGTTGTGGAATCGGTCAAGGCGGCTTCTGACGTATATGCCCCTGTGGCGGGAAGAGTAGTTGAGGTCAACGAGTCCCTTGTGGACGATCCGGCCGGCCTGAACCGGGACCCTTACGAGAACTGGATAGCCGTCCTGGAAATCACCGATGATACCTCGCTGGATGAGCTCATGGACGCTTCCGAATATGAAGCCTATTGCGCCGGGGAGGAATGATTATGAAACCCTACATCCCCAACACGGAGGAACAGCGGCAGGAGATGCTTCAGGTAATAGGGGTTTCCGATATGGATGCGCTCTTTGCGGACATTCCTGAGCGCATCAGGCTCCGTCGTGATCTGGATCTTCCGGAAGCCCTCTCCGAGATGGAGTTGGTCAGGCATCTTCGGGACCTGGCATCAAGAAATGTGACCACGGAGACTCATACCTGTTTCCTGGGCGCCGGCGCCTACGATCATTATATCCCCAGCGTGATCCGGCACCTGACAAAGCGGCAGGAGTTTTATACCGCCTATACGCCGTACCAGCCCGAAATCAGCCAGGGAACCCTCCAGGCCATTTTTGAATACCAGACCATGATATGCCGCTTGACCGGGATGGACGTGTCCAACGCCTCCCTCTATGACGGCGCCACCGCTGTGGCAGAAGCCGCCACCATGGCTGTAAGGGCGACGGGACGGACCGGGATCATTGTGTCGAAAACCGTACATCCCCAGAGCCGGGAGGTTCTGAAGACCTATTCCCGCTTTACCGGCCGGCCGATTGCCGAATGGGATCACAGGGACGGAAGGCTGGATGTTGATGCGCTTGAAAAGCTGCTGTCGGAGGATACGGCCGCCGTCATCGTGCAGAACCCCAATTTCTTCGGCCTGATAGAGGACCTGGGCGATCTGGCGGACAGGGTCCATCAGAAGGGAGCCCTGCTCATCGTCAGCTGCAATCCTGTTTCCCTGGCCCTGCTGAAACCGCCGGGCGACATGGGAGCCGATATCGTGGTGGGCGAAGGCCAGCCCCTGGGCAATCCCCTCAACTTTGGCGGACCTTACCTGGGATTCATGGCTGCAAGAGAAAAGTTTATGCGGAAAATGCCCGGCAGAATTGTGGGCGAAACCAGGGATCGCCAGGGCAGAAGAGGCTATGTGCTGACCATCCAGACCCGGGAACAGCACATCCGACGCGAGAAAGCTACCTCCAACATCTGCAGCAACCAGGCCCTGAACGCCCTGACGGCTGCCATCTACCTTTCCGCGCTGGGAAAGACGGGCCTGTCAAAAGTAGCTGCCCTCTGCTGCCAGAAATCCCGCTATGCCTGTCAGCAACTTTTGAAAACGGGAGCCTTCTCCCCGGTATTCGACGGTCCCTTCTTCAACGAGTTTGCCGTAAAATACCGCGGAGATGTGGAAAAGTTGAATCAAAAACTCCTGGAACACGGCATAATCGGCGGCTATCCTCTGGAGAGGGATTATCCCGAACTGAAAGGGGCATGGCTCGTTGCAGTCACCGAAAAGCGTACGAAGGCTGAGATAGATCATTTTGTGGAAAGGGCGGGAAGCATATGATGCATAAGGACAAGGCCCTGATATTTGAATTGAGCCGGCCGGGAAGAACCGCCTGTTCCCTGCCGGAGTGCGATGTTCCGGAGGCAGAGCTGTCCGACCTCATACCTGAAGAGCTTCTGCGCGCATGTCCGCCGGACCTGCCGGAAGTCAGCGAGGTGGATCTGGTGCGCCATTATACCCAGCTCTCCCAGAGAAACTACGGGGTGGATGCGGGATTCTATCCTTTGGGGTCCTGTACCATGAAATACAATCCCAAGGTCAATGAAGATATGGCGGATTTGTGCGGCTTTGTCAACGTTCATCCCTACCAGGACGAAAGAACCGTGCAGGGCTGTCTCGAACTGATCTGGAAAACCGATCGCCTGCTTTCCGAAATAACGGGCATGTCCCGGTTTACTTTCCAGCCGGCGGCAGGCGCCCATGGCGAGATGACCGGTCTCATGATCATGAAGGCATGGCATGAGAGCCGCGGCGATCACGCCAGAACCAAGATCATCATTCCCGATTCGGCCCATGGCACCAATCCGGCATCTGCAGCCATTGCGGGCTTTGACGTCATCGAGATCAAATCCGATGAAAACGGCCTGGTCAGCCCGGAAGAGCTCAAAAAAGTGGTCAATCATGAGACGGCCGGTCTCATGCTGACCAATCCCAATACCCTTGGGCTGTTTGAAAGGCACATTCTCGAAATCGCTGATATCGTCCACGATGCGGGCGGCCTTCTGTACTACGACGGCGCCAACATGAACGCCATCATGGGCATTGCAAGGCCCGGCGACATGGGTTTTGACGTGGTCCACCTGAACCTGCACAAAACCTTCAGCACGCCCCATGGCGGAGGCGGTCCGGGAGCCGGCCCGGTAGGCGTGGCGGAAAAACTGGTGCCCTTTTTGCCCGTACCCGTCGTGGAATATACGGCCGGCTCCTATCATGCCGATTACAACAGGCCTCTTTCCATCGGAAGGGTCAAGTCCTTCTACGGCAATTTCACAGTCGCCGTAAAGGCCTATGCCTACATTCTTTCCATGGGGGCCAAAGGTTTAAGACTGGCATCAGAGACGGCCGTGCTCAACGCCAATTACATCCTGGCAAAACTGCGTGATGTTTATCATTTGCCATACAACAGACCCTGCATGCATGAGGTGGTCTTCTCCGGGGAGAAGCAGAAAAAGCGGGGGGTATCCACCCTGGACATTGCCAAGCGGCTTCTTGATTATGGGTTCCATCCGCCCACCATTTATTTCCCACTCATCGTAAAGGAAGCGCTGATGATCGAACCCACGGAAACCGAGAGCAAGGAGACCCTTGACGCGTTCATCCAGGCCATGCTGGATATAGCCAGGGAAGCGGAAACCGATCCGGATCTGGTAAAGGGCGCGCCCTATGCCACCGTGGTCTCCCGGCTGGATGAGGCCATGGCGGCAAGACAGCCAGTCATAAAATATCAGCCCCTTTGTGAGTAAAACGTCCAAAAAGGTTTCTCGTAACCTGCCTTATGAAGGAAGTGCAAGATTTTTTTGCATTTCCTTCATTTTTTTGTGTGGCCATAATGACATTTTTCAACTAGCAATACCATAATTTACTATACCAATTAGTATTTTACATTACCGGGACCTGGATGCCTATGCATAAACCCTGAGATGCGTAAAAACAAGCATTTGAGCAGGTTCCAGGCAAAACTCCTGCATAAATATTCAACTTGAATGTGTATGGAAAACAACATATAATAAACGAGACAAGGTTTTCAACTTGTTTTTGCGGCAGTCCCCTTTTTGGTGAAATGAAAGTTTGGCTCTGCTAACTGTCATTTTTATTTTGTCGGGCGGTGAAACGTTTACAAAAATGAACTATTGCGAGCTGTTTTCATGCCTGGCTTCTTTGGGGGCAACAGCCGTTTTTGACATAAGTAAAAACCGAACCTGCATTTCGGAGATCTGAGATACGCACGGCAGCATGGCAATGCAGAGACAATATATACACCAATGCAGATGACTGCATAAAACAGACAGAAAAGTATTAGGAGTGATATTGTGGGGAGATACATTGTTAAGAGGGTTTTTCTCGCGGTTGTTACTATTTGGCTTGTTGCAACCATAACCTTCTTCCTCATGTTTATGGTTCCCGGCGGTCCATTCCTGGCGGAAAAATCGCCCTCACCCGCCACGCTGGAAGCGCTGAACAGAAAATACGGGCTGGATCAGCCAGTTATCGTACAATACAAAAACTATATGCTCAATCTCCTGAAGGGTGAACTGGGTGAATCCATCAAGCAGCGCGGAAGAACAGTCGGGGATATTATTTCCAGAGGATTCAAGGTCTCTGCACGTGTCGGAGGTATTTCCATCCTGGTGTCCGTTCTGATCGGCGTGCCCCTCGGGTGTGTGGCCGCCCTGAACCGGGGCAAGTGGCTGGATAATCTCATCATGGTAGTCGCAACCTTTGGTATTGCGGTACCCAGTTTTGTCATATCCACAGTTCTCATGCTGATCTTCAGTATCAAACTGGATCTGTTGCCCACTTACGGACTGACTTCCTGGCAGCATTACATCATGCCTGTTATCGCGCTTTCCTTCTATCCGACGGCCTATATTTCACGGCTTATGCGCACCAGCATGCTGGACGTGCTGGGTCAGGACTATATGCGGACAGCCAAGGCAAAAGGCCTTTCCCAGTTTAAAATGCTGTTCAAGCATGCCCTGCGCAATGCGATCCTCCCGGTGGTCACCTATCTCGGTCCCCTGATCGCCTATACGCTTACGGGCAGCTTTGTGGTAGAAAAAATCTTCACCATCCCCGGTCTCGGAAACGAATTCATATCCTCCATTACCGGACGCGATTACACCATGATTATGGGTACCACCATATTCCTGGCCTCACTGGTTATCATCATGAACCTTGTGGTTGATATCGCCTATAAGATCATTGACCCCAGGATCAAGCTCAAATAGAAAGGAAGGAATGAAATTAGACATGAGTCATGAACATGAGAAGAAACCTTTCAGTCTGCATCTGGATGTGTCCGATTTCCTTCCTGCCGATAAGGAAGAGAAGCAAAGCCTTGTTGTCATGCGCGAAAGCGTAAGCTTTTGGCGTGATGGGGTGCGCCGTTTCAGGAAAAACAAGATAGCCATGGCAAGTTTGATTGTCATTATCCTGATATTTATCTTTTCGTTTATCCTGCCGTCCTTTTACCCCTATGGCTATGAACAGCAGATCAGGGGCAGCGAGAATCTCCGCCCCATGCAATATTCAGAAACCGAACTGGCACGGATGGCAGCCGGAGAAAAGGTTTTCCCTCATTTTTTGGGAACCGACAACCTCGGACGTGACATGACTGCCAGGTTGATGATGGGCAGCCGCATCTCCCTGCTGGTTGGCCTTGTGGCGAGCGTACTGGTTCTTATCATAGGTTCCATATATGGTGCCATTGCCGGTTATTTCGGCGGCAAGGTGGACCTGATCATGATGCGGATTGTGGACATCATTTATACGGTACCGGACATCCTCATCATCATCCTTCTTATGGTAACCCTGAAGTATCCGCTGCAGGATTTGGCATCGAATGTACCCGGGTTTGGATGGATCAGCGACATCGGCATTGGACTGATATCGATATTTATCGTGTTTTCACTCCTTTACTGGGTAGGAATGGCCCGAATTGTGAGAGGCCAGATCCTGGCTCTCAAGGAGCAGGAATACGTTACAGCGGCAAGAGCGCTGGGGGCAAGCCATCGCAGGATCATTGGCAAGCACCTGCTGACCAACTGCATGGGACCCCTGATTGTTACCACCACACTGCAGATTCCGTCCGCCATCTTCACCGAAAGCATTCTGAGCTTTATCGGTATTGGCGTTCAGGCTCCCATGCCCAGCCTGGGCTCCATGGCTTCCAATGCCATCGGCGGCATAAGCACCTATCCTTACAGGCTTTTTGAGCCGGCCATTATGATAAGCCTTATCATCCTCTCGTTTAACCTGCTGGGCGACGGGTTGAGGGATGCGTTTGATCCCAAGCTGAAGAATTGAGGTGATAAAATGAGTGAACCGCTTTTGAATATACAGCATGAGCGCTTGTCGTTCTTTACCCCGGCAGGTGAAGTGAAGGCGCTGAACGATGTAACCATACAGATGTATCAGGGCGATGTGCTTGGCATCGTCGGAGAGAGCGGCAGCGGCAAGAGCGTCACCGCATACTCCATTATGGGTCTCATTGCCCATAACGGGAAGATTATTGGCGGAACCATCGATTTCAACGGACACCGCATCAATGAACTGACTGAAAAGGAAATGCAGAAAATCCGCGGCAATGAAGTGAGCATCATTTTCCAGGACCCCATGACCAGCCTGAATCCGGTCTTTACCATTGGTAACCAGATCACGGAAGTCATCAGGCTCCATACCAACAAGAGCAAGAAGGAAGCCCTGGAGCGTGCCGAAGAGCTTTTAAACCTTGTGGGGATCAATGAACCCAAGAAGAGGCTTAAGCAGTATCCCCACGAGTTGTCGGGCGGTATGCGCCAGAGGGTCATGATCGCCATGGCCCTGGCCTGCGAACCCAAACTGCTTATCGCCGATGAGCCGACTACAGCTCTCGATGTGACCATCCAGGCTCAGATCCTGGAGCTGATGATGGAACTTCGTCAGAAGATCGATATGTCCATCATCATGATCACGCATGATCTGGGCATTGTGGCCAGCATGTGCGACAAGATCGCCGTCATGTATGCCGGAAAAATTGTCGAGTATGGAAAAACCGAAGATATCTTCTACAATCCTAAGCATGAGTATACCAGGGGACTTTTGCGCAGCATCCCGGTTCTCACCGAAAAGGAGCACCGGAAGCTTGTCCCCATTGAAGGTACGCCCGTTGATTTGCTCAACCCGCCTAAAGGCTGTCCTTTTGCACCGCGGTGCAACAGCTGCATGAAGATTTGCCTGAGGGAGATGCCTGAATACACCTACATCACAGAGGATCATTACAGTGCATGCTGGTTGTTGCAAAAGGAAGCCTATATGAAAGGTGGTGAGAACTCATGAGCCACAAGCTGGTTGAAGTAAAAAATCTGAAGCAGTATTTCCATGCAGGCGGATCGTTTCTGAAGCCAAAATATATCAAGGCTGTAGACGATGTGAGCCTGTATATCAATAAAGGTGAAACTCTGGGGCTTGTGGGTGAAAGCGGATGCGGAAAAACCACCCTGGGAAGAACCATCCTCAGGCTGTATGAGCCCACGGCCGGAAAGATTTTCTTTGACGGCCAGGACATAACCCATGTGAACATGCTCCCGTACCGCAGGAAGATGCAGATCGTCTTCCAGGATCCTTACGCAAGCCTGGATCCGCGTATGACCGTGGGTGACATTGTTGGCGAGGCCATCGATATCCATAAGCTGGCTCCAAACAAAAAGACACGCCGGGACATGATCATACAGCTTTTGGAGAAGGTCGGCCTCAACAGCGAGCATGCCAACAGATACCCTCACGAGTTCTCCGGCGGCCAGCGCCAGCGCATAGGTATTGCACGGGCCTTGGCTGTAAATCCTGAGTTCATCGTCTGTGACGAGCCTATTTCGGCCCTCGACGTATCCATTCAGGCCCAGGTCGTGAACATGTTTGAGGAACTGCAGGAGGAGATGGGCCTGACCTATCTGTTCATTGCCCATGACCTCAGCGTCGTCAGACATATCAGCCATCGCATAGGGGTCATGTACCTGGGTAAACTGGTGGAACTGGCCGACGACTATGAGTTGGTCTTCCACTGTGTTCACCCTTATACCAAATCCCTTATTTCGGCCATCCCAATCCCTGATCCGGTTCAAAGTCGTTCGAAGAAGCGCATCATCCTGGAAGGGGATGTTCCGAGCCCGTTGAATCCGCCAAGCGGATGCCGGTTCAGAACCCGGTGCAGGTATGCAACCAAACTCTGTGAAGAAGTGGAACCCGAGTTCAGGGAAGTCTCACCCGGGCACTTCGCAGCCTGCCACCACCTGGACAAGATCAACTGAATTTTTTGTTCAGAAAATAACATCTCCAGTGTCGGGGGTAACCTTGCATTGGAGAGTTATATAAACACATAAAATAAATTATCGTACATCAGTACGGAATTAAATGGAGGGAGAAAAAGATGAGAAAGAGAATTGCACTTTTGGTCGCAATTGTCATGGTATTCTCGCTGGTTCTGTCCGCATGCGGCGGCAATGCCGGCGGAACCAAGGGCGGCACGCTTGCTGTCAACGTTGGTTCGGATCCGGATACCATCGACCCGGCACTCAACTCTGCTGTTGACGGTGCCACACTGATTATCCATGTTTTCGAAGGGCTCTACACGCTGGATAAGAACGGCGTGCCCGTACCCGGACAGGCCAAGGATGTGCAGATTTCCGACGACGGTACGGTGTATACCTTCACCCTTCGCGACGGCCTGAAGTGGAGCGATGGAAAGCCCGTAACAGCCAGTGACTTCGTGTATGCATGGAATCGCGCCATCGATCCCGAAACAGCCGCAGACTATGCCTACATGTTTGAGGTCATTGAAGGTTACGAAGAAGGGAAGCTGAACGTGACCGCGCCCGATGACAAGACCGTCGTGGTCAAGCTGAAGAACAGGGTTCCCTACTTCCTTGAACTGACCGCGTTCCCGGCTTTCTCACCTGTTCGCAAGGACATCATTGAGCAGCACGGCGACGCATGGGCAACCAAGCCTGAGACCTACATCGGCAATGGTCCCTACAAGGTAACCGAATGGGTTCCCGGTTCCCACATCACCATGACCAAGAACGAAAATTACTGGAACTACAAGAATCTTGGCATGCAGAACATCAAGTTCGTGCTGATGGATGATCCCGGTGCTCAGCTCAACGCTTTCATCAAGGGTGAGATCCTGTTTACGGATGATATCCCCAATGATGAAATCGATACCTGGAAAGATAAGCCTGAGTTCCATCTGGAAGGCCAGCTGGGTACCTATTATGTATCCTTCAATACCCAGAGGGAATACCTGAACAATCCCAAGGTACGCCAGGCTCTGATTCTCGCCGTCGACCGTGAATTCATCGTACGTGAGATAGGTAAGGCCGGACAGGTTCCTGCAGGCGCTTTCGTACCGATTGGACTTTCCGATGCTGATCCGAGCAAGGAATTCCGCGATGTTGGCGGCAATTACTACGATCCTTCCGATTATGAAGGCAACCTGGAAAAGGCCAAGCAGATCCTTGCTGAAGCCGGATATCCCAACGGTCAAGGCCTGCCTGCCTTCGAATACCTCTACAACTCTGAAAGCGAAGGCCACAGGCTTATCGGTGAAGCCCTCCAGGATATGTGGGGCAAGCTTGGCGTCAAGATCAACCTGGTTTCCCAGGAATGGGCTACATTCCTGAACACCAGGAAGAACGGAGACTATGACATCGCCAGAAACGGATGGCTGGGTGACTACAACGATCCGATTTCCTTCCTGGATATGTGGATTACCAACAGCGGCAACAACGATGCCCAGTGGTCCAATCCTGAGTATGACAAGCTGATCTCCCAGATCAAGACCGAGACCGACACCGCAAAGCGCTTCGAGCTCATGCATAAGGCTGAGGACATGATCTTCGACGATTGGATGCTCTGCCCCATCTACTACTATGTGGATATCTTCGTGCTCAACACGAAGGTTGAGAACTTCTGGTCCTCACCGCTGGGCTTTAAGTACTTCATGTACGCAACAGTCAAAGAATAATAATATGCTGAGTTTAAAAAAGAGGTAACTTCATGTTACCTCTTTTTTTATTTAATCCTTCTCTTTATGTGACATTTGTTCTTCAAGGCTTTACATCCACCATGGTATAACCCTGTAGGGGCCTCCATTACGGAAACCGCGGCATTAGATAAGTTCAATACCTGCATCACGGATGATTTTATTCATTATCCTGCGGTTCTCCTCATATTGCAGATCCTTCATTTTTCGGCTCAATTCTTTAAGGTACTGGTATTTGTAGCTTTTGTAATATAGCAGATCAATATCATCTTTTTCGCATTTGTTCACAATATCGCTCCAGAACATATATTTTTTATACGCTTGATATACGTACGCCATTTCGGTATAAATCAGGCATTCCTCCGAGTAACGGTGTTCATAATCGGGAAGCCACCTGAGCAGTTCATCATATTCCCCGCTATAATAACAATGCTCCAATGAAGCGGGATAAAGCCCGTCATACCATTCGTCATCCATATACTCCTTAATTGTCATGGCCGCAATAGAGATGATTGCTAGAATCAATAAAACAAAAATAATTAATCGAATGATTACACCAGGAAGAATTTTTCGCATAATGGATTTGTGCATTTTATAACCCCCTATTGCGATGAATACTGGTCATACAGTTTACGGCAGTAATCGGTGAACTCATCGGAATAGGAATATTTAACCTCGCATAGTTTCTTTATTTCATCATCATTTAATCCTAATATGTATTTCAGGTAGGCTGTAACTTCCATAGAACATTCCTGATAATATTCCCTGTTCTCTGAAAGAATCCCTTCGTTGGCATAGTTAACTATATCATAGGCTTTTCTCATTATATCTACATATTTCTTTTTGGCATCTTCTTCCGTATAGAATTGTGGGCTTGCTCCGTTTTCAATCTCTTTTCGAATTTTCTCATATGAATCTTTATATGACCAAAACATATCCATGATGTCATAGAGCTTCTTTGCCTGTAAGTAAGCAGCATATTGCTCACTGAAAAGATTGTATCGGTATAAATAGTCTCCTATCTCGTCGTATCTTTTTTCATCGCGCATTCTTTCCAGGACCATCAAATGCTCTTTTTCATTTCCGACGGGTTTTTCTCCGGGGATTCTGATATTAAACCAATGAACAGCAAAACTTACAGACAGGACGACTAACATCATGACTGCGGCAAGGATGATGAATCTATTGAGCACCCCGATCACAACATCCGGCACGGCCTCTATGATCGCTCTTCGCCTTGCCTTATTGAAAATATTCTTTAACAAATCCAATTCTTGTTTTCGTCTTATGTATACTTCGTTTACCGTCCCGCAATATTCACATGCCGGAAATCTTGAAGGAACTGATGCACCACAGTTTTTACATCTCATATTATCTTTCCCTTCATATCAATATCCATTTTCCTCTGTGATGCCAAGGCGATTGCATATTTCATCGGCTATATTCCGAATGGTTGAATTGTTCTGACGACCTACATCCAATTGCGTATTCTTCACCATTTCTATCTGGGCTTCGGTCATACCCAAAGTTTCTCTGAGATACGCTTCTGCTTCCGCTATGAAATCCATAAGAATCTGTTCGTTTCCATAAACGGTATTATCGTTTATTTTTTCTTCAGTCCAAATGTAAAGTTGGTTGAAATATTCGAGGATAAAATATATTTCTGCTGAAAAAATGCGTTCTGAAACCATAATTCTTCTGATTGAAGACATATAATCCCATGCATTAATAACTTCTCTATACTTTTGATCCTTTTGGGTAAAAACGCCCTTGCTGTCATAGTAGCAATCACGTAGTCCATCATAATCTCCATTTTGATAATAGGCTTCCAGTCTCGCCAGATAAGCTTCTTCTCTTTCCTTTTCCCTGCCGGCTTTTATAACAGCATACACATCAGAAACAACGTAATACAGAACGGTAACGGTCAACAAGGCCCCTAAGAATATAAGAAAAACCTTTGCTGCTTTTTTTGCAAAGCTGATTTCCTCTTTTTTTACTTCCTCTTTAATGTACTTAATTTTTGAAATTACTGTTCTAACCTGGTTATGATATATTTTATCTGCAAGATCGGTATTTTCGCTTTTGCAAAAAGGACATTCCGGAGCATCATTCTTAAATTTGGCACCACAATATTTACAGATCATATATGACCCCTCGAATCATAGTGAAACACTCTTTATTTTAATTATCATAAATATTGGATGCAATACATACCATTGATTAATATATATTTAAATTTCATACCATTGTGTTCTTTTCCAACATGTTTTGGCTTGGATCTACCAAAAAAATAGCAGATGACCATTCTTGATCATCTGCCATTTTTGCATACGCTGCTTCATTTTCCTGGCTCCAACATTTGACTAAGAACCGATTTTTTGCGGATTATTTCGTTGTGGATATCTTATTACCCTGTTTGAATGAACCAGACATCCACATGCATTATTTCTTCACAGGCACCAGGACGTCCTTTCCAACCCATTGCCTGAGAACCTCCGGTACGATGACGCTTCCGTCTTCCTGCTGGAACTGCTCGACGATTGCGGGCAGCAGCCGGCTTGTGGCAAGTCCCGATGCGTTAAGGGTATGCACGAATTCTGTCTTCTTGCTGTCCTTCCTCTTGAACCGGATGTTCCCCCTGCGGGCCTGGTAGTCATAGGCGTTTGAGCAGGAGCTGACTTCCTTGTAATCATTCATGCTGGGAATCCAGACTTCAATATCATAGGTTTTGCCCATGGACGCGCTGCAATCCTGGGCGGCCAGCTTTGAAACACGATAATGGAGACCCAGACCGGCCACCAGGCGCGCTGCCTTTTCCACGAGTTCTTCAAGAGCCTTCTCAGAGTCTTCCGGAAGGGTGTACTGGAACATTTCCACCTTGTTAAACTGGTGCCCTCTGATCATACCCCTTTCCTCTGCCCTGTAGCTTCCGGCTTCTTTTCTGTAGCAGGGCGTATAGGCAAAGTATTTCTTCGGTAAATCCTCTGCCTTCAGGATCTCGTCCCTGTGGAGATTCACCAGGGCTGTTTCAGCCGTAGGCAGGATGAATTGCATCTTTTCACTAACCTCATTGGTCTCCAGCCTGAAAACATCCTCTGCAAACTTGGGGAACTGTCCTGCTGTAAAACCGCATTGATAGTTCAGGATATGGGGAGGCAGGATGAACTGATAGCCGTCCTTCACATGCTCCTGGATGAAATAGTTCAAAAGGCCCCATTCCAGCAGGGCGCCATCCCCGGTGTACAGCCAGAAACCGTTACCACCCAGCTTCACGCCTCTCTCATAATCGATGAGTCCGAGGGCATTTACCAAATCCACATGGTTCCTGGGCGTAAAGGAGAACTGGGGTTTCTCGCCATGAACCTTAACCACCTGGTTGTTTTCCTTGCCGCCTGCGACCACATCTTCGGCGGGAAGGTTGGGCAAGCCTGCCACAAAGCGGAAGATCGCATCTTCAACCGCTTTCAGCTCATCCTCAAGGGTTTTTATCTTTTCGGAGATTTCCTTCATTTCATTCAGTAGGGCCGTTACATCCTTGCCTTCTTTCTTAAGGAAAGGTATTTCCGACGAAACCTTGTTCTTTCTCGCCTTCAGGGCCTCCGACTCCGCTATCAGGGATCTTCTCTTCTGATCCCATTCCAGAAATTCAGTAAAATCAACCTCAAACAATCTTTTCGCCAGGGCGTTTTTTATCCTTTCGGGATTATTGCGTATTTCATTGATATCAAGCATTTTTGTGTCTCCTTTCCGGGTTTCAGGTTATGAATTATGCATTGCTCAACGCCTTGCTCAACGCCTCTTTTTCCTCCCCCGACAATTCCTTGTCGACGGACTGACCGTTCCTGACCTGTTTTGCGTATACATAGGAGTTCTCCCTGGAATAGATGCCTGTCATGACGAAACCGTCTTGCCTTTCATCCAGAGCTGCAATGGAAAAGCTCATATTGTGGCCCACGTTATCAAAGGCGTTATAGGTCACCATACCGACCTTCCTGATGCAGGAAGGAAGTTTCTGCTCAACCGCAGTCAACCGTTTGTCGATATTGTCTGTTATTTTTTGATGAATATGCTCCAGTTCTCTTGTATACGAAAGCATCAGGTCCTCCACATCCTTGTCGCTCAGACCCTTCATGAATTGCCGGTATTTTTTGATGGCAGCATTCAGCCTGAAGTGATCGATGACCACAAGGATGAAACTCAGGGCACCCAGACCGGCCCCGATGTATAAGAGTATCAGCATATTCGGTTCCATAATCTCCTCCATTTCCCCTGTTATTTCTTCCAATAATTCAGAATGGTCCTAACATTCGTTCTCAGCCAATTTATCTTTCTATAATGAAAAGACATTGCCGGATGCTTAAAAATCGGTCTGAAGGGAGAATAAAAGGTCGCCTATTTACCAACATTTAACAATAAGTCAATAATCCTGTCAAATTCTTCTTTTGAGTAATATTCAATGACGATCTTCCCCTTGTCCTTCCCGCGCTGGAGATCGATCTTGGTCCCGAAGAGGGTGCGCAGATCCTCGACGAGCTGGGTCATTTCCACATCCTCTTTTTTCGGCCGATCCTTTTTGGCTGCCCGTTTGGCCTCCTGGGCCGCCAGTTTCTCCGCCTCCCGAACATTCAGTCCTTTTTTTACAAACAAGTCCGCCAATTCTTTCTGCCTGTTCTCATCTTCAATGGCAACAAGCGTACGTGCATGACCGCTGGTTAGTCTGCCATCCACCAGCATCTCCCGGATCTCTTTGGCCAACGTCAGCAGACGGACGGAGTTGGCAATGGCCGCCCGGCTTTTGCCCACCAGCTTGGCGACTTCCTCCTGGGTCATGCTGTACTCATCCATCAATTTTTGATAGGCTTCTGCCTCTTCAATGGGATTCAGATCTTCCCGCTGGAGATTTTCTATCAGGGCAATTTCCATGACCTGCCTGGATGACAGCTCTTTTACCACCACAGGTATGGTTTTCAGACCGGCCAGTTTTGCCGCACGCCACCTTCTTTCCCCGGCGACGATAACATACCGGCTGCCATCCTGCCTGACAATGATGGGTTGCACCACGCCATGCTCCTTGATGGATTCTGCCAGCGCCTGGAGCCTTTCCTGATCGAACACCTTTCGGGGTTGATCGGCATTGGGCTCGACGTCGTTGATCTTGACCTCCAGAACACTGTCCCGGGCATTCTCCAAAGCATTGGCGGAACTGATGAGCGCATCCAGACCTCTGCCTAAACCCTTTCTCATGTCTCAACCTGTCCTTTCATGTGGAATATATGGCCTAGTACTGTTCCGAGCTTTCAATAACTTCCTCGGCAAGTTCCATGTAACATTCTGCACCCCTGGACTTTTCATCATACAGGATGATGGGAAGACCATAGCTGGGCGCTTCACTGAGCCGGACATTTCTGGGAATGATGGTCCGATAGACCTTATTCCCAAAATACTTCTTGACTTCATCCACAACCTGAATGGAAAGATTGGTTCTGGCATCGAACATGGTCAAAACCACACCTTCCACCCTCAGGTTCCTGTTCAGGTGTTTTTGCACGATCTTGACGGTATTCATCAGCTGGCTCAACCCTTCAAGGGCATAGTACTCACACTGTATCGGAACCAGGATGGTATTGGCAGCGGTAAGGGAGTTCACCGTAAGAAGGCCTAATGACGGTGGGCAGTCGATCAGAATAAAATCAAACTTATCCTCGATATTTTCCAGGGCCATTTTCAGACGCATCTCCCTGGAAATAACGGATACCAGCTCAACTTCCGCACCGGCCAGGTTGATGTTCGACGGGGATACCATCAGGTTCTTTATCTTTGTTGGAAGCAGCGTATCCTCAATATCGATCTCATTGATAATCACATCATAAATAGATGATTTCACCGTGTTCTTGTCTATTCCAAGACCACTGGTAGCATTCCCCTGGGGATCGATGTCGATCAGCAGCACCTTCCTGTTCTTGACGGCAAGACAGGCACTGAGATTGACAGCTGTCGTGGTTTTACCCACTCCCCCTTTTTGGTTAGCAACCGCGATTATCTTAGCCATACCACACCTCATCAAGCCTTTATGGAACATTTCCTATTATAGCACATAATGATTGAACTGTGGCTGAAATGTTTCACGTGAAACAATGATTCTTGACTTTATTTATTGCATGCCATTTCCTGTTATAGCTCTCAGGGGCATAATGTCAGATTGATATCAAGGGCACTCTTTATTTTGGTATCCTGTCCGAACTTTCTGATAACTCTTCACTTAAATCTATGTATGGTTTTCATACTGCATAATCATATCTTTTTCTTTACTGATAGTTTAATACAATACCAGCAATAATCTCTCTTCATTATCTCTTCTTTGTCTTTCTTATTTATGCAGCCTGGTTCATCTCATTGTTTCACGTGAAACATAATATTTTTTCTTCCTTTGGAATAGTTATTATAGGTAGGATTTGTCCGGGTGTGTTTCATGATTTCAGACAATAAATTCCATACCGTGCGTGGCTATCAGCTTCTTGAACAGAACAAAAAGATCCTCACATCTGCCATGGAGGACTATCTTGAGATGATTTACCGACTCAGCCTGAAAGAGGGATATGTTCGTATTAACACGATCTCAGAACTGCTTAATGTTCAGGCGTCGTCGGCCACCAAAATGGTCCAGAAGCTTAGCGAGCTGGGCATGGTCGATTATAAAAAATACGGTATCATCTCTCTTACAGAAACCGGTAGTGAAATAGGCCGTTTTCTCCTGCAAAGGCATCAGATCGTGGAATCCTTTCTGAAGCTCCTTGGGGTGTCCCACAGCCTGCTCATAGAGACGGAACTTATGGAGCATACCCTTTCCATAGATACGCTGAATCGACTGCACGCCCTTACAAAACTGTTTGAAAAACATCCTGATCTTTTGGCCGAATATGAGCATATCCTTCTGCAACAACAAATAAGCTGACAGGAATACTTCCTGCCAGCTCTTCGCTTTTTTCTTTTCTCCTATATATCCAGGTTATTGACCATCTTTGCGTATTTATGGATGAATTCCTTTCTCGGCTCCACCTTTTCACCCATGAGGATGGTAAATATCTCATCGGATTCTACCGGATCCTCCATCCGTATCTGAATGATTGTCCGCGTTTCGGGATTCATGGTGGTTTCCCAAAGCTGCTCTGGATTCATCTCTCCCAGACCCTTGAATCGCTGGATGGTCACATTACCGTCTTCTTTTTTCCAGTTCTTTTCGGCAAGGAGCTTCTGCAGTTCCCTGTCGTTATAGACGTAATACTCTTCCTTGCCCTTTCTCACCCTGTACAACGGGGGCTGAGCGATATAGATATGCCCGTTTTCAATAAGCGGACGCATGTACCTGTAGAAGAATGTGAGCAGCAGTGTCCGAATGTGCTGTCCGTCCACGTCCGCATCGGCCATTATGATGACCTTATGATAGCGCAGTTTGGACAAATCGATATCCTCGCCGATGTTGACGCCCAATGCGGTGATGACCGGTGAAAGCTTGTCGTTTCCATAAACCTTGTCCTCACGGGCCTTTTCCACGTTGAGCATTTTTCCCCACAATGGAAGTATGGCCTGGAACCTTCTGTCGCGCCCCTGCTTTGCGCTGCCTCCCGCCGAGTCTCCCTCAACAATAAAGATCTCACACTTTGAAGGATCCCTTTCGGTGCAGTCAGCCAGCTTTCCAGGAAGGGAAGTAGATTCCAGTGCCGATTTTCTCTTTGTCAGTTCCCTGGCTTTCCTGGCTGCTTCCCTGGCCCTGAAAGACAACAGGGTTTTTTCAACGATTATTTTTGCGGTTTTCGGATTTTCCTCCAGGTAATAGGTCAGCTTCTCGGTGACGACATTTTCAGTAAAGGATCTTATTTCTGCATTGCCCAGTTTCGTCTTGGTCTGGCCTTCGAATTGAGGATTGGTGAGTTTCAGGTTGATGACAGCCGTAAGCCCTTCCCTGACATCCTCGCCCATCAGGTTCTTTTCATTTTCCTTGATGGCGTTAATCTTCCTGGCATAATCATTGATCACCTTCGTAATGGCTGTCTTGAACCCTGTAACATGGGTTCCGCCCTCTGTTGTGGGAATATCATTGGCATAACTGAAAATATTCTCTGTGAAGGAATCTGTATACTGCAGCGCAATTTCTATTTCCGCGTTTTCCTTTGTACCGCTGATGTAGATGATATCAGGATGTATGACTTCCTTATTTCTGTTGATGTATTCAACGAATGATACAATACCGCCCTCATAATGGAATTCCATTATTTTCGGTTCCTTGTTTTCTGCATCGAGCCTTTTGTCGGTCAGTATGATCCTGATATTTCGGTTCAGAAAAGCAAGCTCTCTGAATCGCTTTTGCAGGATCTCAAAATCAAACCTGACTTCCTCAAATATCTCGGGATCGGGTTTGAAGGTTGTCATTGTACCCGTTCTGTCTGTTTCGCCGATACATTCCACCCTGGTGACAGGCACACCTCTTTCATAGGCCTGGCGCCATATCTTCCCTTCCCGGTGGACTTCCACTTCCATTCTCTCCGAAAGGGCATTGACAACCGAAGCGCCTACGCCATGCAAGCCGCCTGAAACCTTATAGCCTTCTCCACCAAATTTTCCGCCGGCATGAAGGATTGTATGAACAACCTCAAGGGTTGGTATATTCATTTTGGGATGAATACCCGTCGGAATACCTCTGCCGTTATCCCTGACCGTTATACTGTTATCCTCGTTTATGGTAACTTCTATCAGATCGCAGTACCCGGCAAGGGCCTCATCGATGCTGTTATCCACGATTTCATAGACAAGATGGTGCAAGCCTCTGATGGAAGTGCTTCCGATGTACATACCCGGCCTTTTTCTTACGGCCTCCAGCCCTTCTAGGACCTGTATCTGTTCCTCGGAATAATTCTGTACTTTACCGTTCTCCGTCATCCGTTTGCTTCCTCCATTTCATCCTATCGCTTGCCTTCTCAGCATCTCCAGCTTTTTATACCTTCTGTAAAGCGTCGTAACCGACAAGGGAGACAGATAGATCACTTGCATGCCGTTTTTATAGGCGACAATAAATGATTTCGGGATTTCCCCGTCAATAATGGTTTTTATAAAACCTTCCTCTTCCGCCATTTTTAAGAATTCTCTTGTCAAAGGCGACAACGTGGTCTTTTCGATATCCATGATGGCGACAATATCCTTAATATTGACGATTTCATCCCCGCCCAAATGCAAATACAAATCTATCACCCATACTATTTTAATCTTATAGAAATAAATGTTCAAATCATCCTCGTCACCGTACCTGAAATCACTCTGTACCTGTCGGCTTTTTCAAACAATCCGTGGCCCATAATATGATCATCAGTTGTGGTGATGATGGTCTGAATGCCACTAAGGCCCTTCATAAGGTATTCCTGTCTGCTTTGATCCAACTCCGACATCACGTCATCCAACAGCAAGACCGGGGTGTCTCCCCTTATTTCTTCAATCCATTTGAGTTCCGATAAAACGAGGGCCAGCGCAAGCGACCTTTGCTGTCCCTGGGAACAGTAATGCCTTGAATTCATTCCGTTCAGCAAAATTTCCACGTCATCGCGATGTGGTCCATACAGGCATTGTCCCAGTTCCTTCTCTTTATTCATGCCTTCCCTCATTCTGATTTCAAGCTTTTCTGCATAATAGGCTTCATCAGCATCATTTATGCAATCGGTGAAGGTCCTGTATATGAGATCGGATTCTTCCCTTTGCCTGGATATCCTCCGGATTTCCTCCTTCATGTATTGATTCAGTCTCTTGATTGTCCGATCCCTGATATAGGCTATTCTGCCGCCGTGTTTTGCCATATTGGCATTCCAGATGGGAATGATCTCATCATATTTTCGTTCGTTTCGCCCTTTCTTAAGGGCCAGCGATTTGTTTTTGACGAGCTGGTTATACTGCTGAAGGCTGTAGAGATAGTTTTTGCTTACCTGACACAGCAATATATCGAGGAATTTTCTTCTCTGCTGAGGTGAACCTTTTACGATATCCAATGTTTCCGGAGAAAAGAAGATCATGTTCAATGTACCGAGGATGTCGGAAATCCTGTCACGTCTTATGCCATTTACTTCTGCGTATTTTCCCTTTTCCCTGGAATACCGGATGTCTACCTGACTGGTCCTCTCCCCGCTGACAGCCCTGAGTGAAATCTCAAAGCCTTCGCAGCCAGTTCGCACCATCTCCTGGTAATTGCTTGTCCTTTGCGACTTGCCTGTAGCTGTTATGTAAAGCGCCTCAAGGACATTGGTTTTTCCCTGGGCGTTTTCTCCATACAAAATATTGATACCGTCTCCAAACTCAATGGATTGGTATGCATAGTTGCGGAAATTTTTCAGCTCAAGCCTTTCAACCCTCAAGATTCCACACCGGCCTGTTCAATGACATAAACATCCTGGCCTATTTGAACCTGGTCAAGATGTCTCAGCTTTCTGCCCCTTCTTTTTTCCGGTTCGCCGTTTACAAAAATGTCATGGTCCTGTATGAATTGCTTTGCTTCACCGCCTGTTGCGATGATTTGTGTCAGTTTCAAAAATTGATCCAGTTTGATGTAATCCGTCGTTATGGTTATTCTCTTCATGTCTACTCCTAGCTTTTCAGCCTTACCGGCAGGATCAGGAACAGGAACCTGTCGTGTTCTATCGGCGTGATGATGCAGGGACCCACAGGTGAAGTGAAGGAGATCTTGATCTTTTCGTCGTTGATCACCTTCAGCGCATCGAGGAAATACCTGGGGTTGAATCCTATTTGCATAGTATTCCCGGAATTTTCAATCTGAATCTCTTCTTTTGACAAACCTTTTTCGGTGGTGGAAGAGATCACCATTTTGTCATAGGACAGGTTGATGCGCACAGGATACCTTTTGTCCTCGCTGGTGATGAGCGAAGCCCTTTCCATGCTCTCTTCAAGTTCACGCGTATTGACGTTGATGACCGTTTCAAACTGCGTCGGGATGTAGCTGCTGTAGTTCATGAATTCGCCTTCCAGAACCTTTGATACGATCCTGCAGTTTTTAAGGTCGAAGGATACCAGGCTTCCGGCCATGGAAATGGTAACGGCATCCTCGCTGGTTTCCAGTACGCGCAAAATTTCCTGCATGTTCTTGCCCGGAATAACCACCTTAAAATTGACGTCTTCCTTGATAACCGAGCTGCATACGGCCATTCTGAAACCATCCAGCGCCGCCATCTTCAGTTCACCCTGTACAGCTTCCATCAGGACGCCCGTCATGATCTTCCTGTTCTCATCGTTACCCACTGCAAAGATGGTCTGGCGGATGAGTTCCTTCAGTACCGCCTGGGGAAGGCTTAAGGTAAACTCACTGTCATATACGGGCGGCATAGGATAGGTGTCACCATCCATGCCCCTTATTTCAAAATATGAATTCAGACATTCGATCCTGACCTTGAAGCCTTCCAGGACCTCTATATAAACCGGTGCATCCGGCAGTTTCCTGATAATTTCGCCAAACATCCTCGCTTCTATGACGACGGATCCCTGCCTCTGGACATCTGCATCAAGGGTATATTCTATACCGAGATCAAAACAGTTCCCGATGAGCTTTACCTTTTCGCCTGCTTCTATATAAATGCCTTCCAATATGGGAAGGGTGGCTTTTGTCATGACGGCCTTCTGAACCACGTTGATGGCTTCCATCAGGTTTTGCTTCAGGACGATGATTTTCATGCCAGTTTTACACCTCTTGTTCTTTTAGTTTAAGAAACCAGTCGTAATAGTAGTATGGGTTGTGATTTCTGTTGAAAACTCCTCAAACGCCGGGATTTACTTAGGTTTTGGCTGTTGATTAACTTGTTGAAAAACCATGGTTATTTTCTTTATAACAGGTTTCTTTTTCTCACGACAAAATTCTTCACCTTTTTTCCACGGGATGTTCCACAGGATTTTGTTGATAATTAAATTTTTCCGGTTATGTTGCGCTTCAGTTCCATGATAGTCCTTCTCAGTTCACTGTTGTGCTCGATGGCCTCCTGGATCTTTTCGCAGGCATGCATCACTGTCGTATGATCCCGTCCGCCGAAGACCTGTCCGATCTTGGGCAGGGACATGTCGGTCAGTTCCCGGCAGAGATACATGGCTACCTGCCTGGGATGAGCGATATCCCGGGAGCGCTTGTGGGTGGTCAGCATGTCGGGAGATATATCGTAATACCTGGCGACCACCTTCATAATGGTGTTGTAGTTGATGTTGGTCTTGGTTATTCCTGCCAGCAGCTGCTTGAGACAGTTCTGAGCCAGATCGAGCGTGATGGGGCTTCCGGTAAGCGAAGCATAGGCGATCACCCGGTTCAGGGCACCCTCCAGTTCACGGATGTTGGACTCGATGTTTTCAGCAATGTAGGAAAGCACCTCGTCCGGAATATCATAACGCTCCTGCTGGGATTTCTTTCTCAGGATCGCAATACGCGTTTCCATATCCGGTGCCTGGATATCGGCAATAAGGCCCCACTCAAAACGGGAGCGCAGCCTTTCCTCCAGGGTAAGGATTTCCTTCGGCGGCTTGTCGCTTGAAAGTACGATCTGCTTGCTGGCTTCATATAACGCGTTGAATGTATGGAAGAACTCTTCCTGCGTTCTTTCCTTGCCGCCGATGAACTGGATATCGTCGATCAGCAACACGTCGATATTTCGATACTTGTTACGGAACTCCTCATTCCGGTCGTCCTTGATGGCATTGATCAACTCATTGGTGAATTTCTCAGAAGAAGTGTAAAGCACCTTCTTCGTAGGATACTGCTCAATAATGTAGTGACCGATGGCATGCATGAGATGCGTTTTGCCCAGACCCACGCCGCCATATATAAATAATGGATTATAGGCTGTGGCCGGAGACTCGGCAACAGCAAGTGCTGCTGCATGTGCCAGCTGATTCCCACTTCCCCTGACAAAGGTATTAAAGGTATATTTTGGGTTAAGAACCGAAACAAAAGAACTGGAAGTATCCTGGCTGGTGCTGTCTTCCTTCCGCGGTGCTTCCGCAGACTTGACAAAAAGGTTTACTGTCAGGTCCTTTTTTGTCAATACGCGCATGGCATTCTGTATCAGATCCTTATAGCGGGAATTGATGATACCAAGATTGAACTCTGAGGGAACCTCCAGAGAAAGAACGTTGTTTTCTAGGGATACAGGATTGATCGGCTCTATCCAGGTGCTGAAACTTACACTTGTCATTTCCTGCTGAAGCAGTTCCAGCGCCTCTTTCCATATTTCCTTAACGTCAGATGCCATTCCCTATTCCCCCAATTTAATTTCCTAACGTATCTTTTAATATATCAAACTTCAATAGGCGTTTCAACTAAATCATCCGAAAGAGAATATGCTGTAAAACCGTTGGCCAAATTAAGACAAAAGGCTGTTTCTGCTCGTTTTTCTTGACTTATTTGACGGGAGCGTTATATAATACTTTTTAGCGTCTGTAACTGTAGACAACCTTTTTGAAATAAAATTGGGTATGATTGGAGGTGCAACCCCATGCTTCGTACTTATCAGCCGAAGAAGAGACAGCGTAAAAAGGAGCACGGTTTCAGGAAAAGAATGAAAACCGCCAATGGCAGAAAAGTTCTGAAGAGAAGAAGACAGAAAGGCAGAAAGAGACTAACTGCATAAAGACCATGTCAGTGGTCTTTTCTTTTATACCGTACTGTTCTGTTGTCCGCCGGCGGCGTATCAATTTTAAATGATACGGTGCGGAATTTGTGCCGGGCCGGCTATGATCAACAGCCGGAGCAGACTTTGTTGGAATTATGGGAAAACTGCCTGTTATAAAAAGGAACAATGATTTTCGCAGGGTTTACAGCAAGGGAAAATATGCCTCGTCGGATTCCCTGGTATTATATTACATTAAAAGAAGGGCCGACACTGTCCGTATTGGCATAACCACCAGCAAGAAAGTGGGAAAGAGCGTCGTACGCAACAGGATGAGGCGGCTGGTCAGGGAAAACATCAGGCATATCTATGGTCAGCTTGCTCCCGGAATGGATTTGGTAATTGTTGTTAGGAAAGCCGATCCCTCTGCGGATTTTCATAGCATAGGCAAGGAGCTTAGATATCTTCTGAAGAAGCTGGATATATTAGTTAGGGAAAATAGGGAAAAAGACCATGAAGGCACTGTTAATCGTCCTGATCAAGGCGTATAGAAAGTATATATCCCCTCTTAAGAGACAGCCTTCCTGCAGATTCTATCCAACCTGTTCCCAGTATGCGCTGGAGGCGATTTCCAGGTACGGTGCCATCAAGGGTTCATTTTTGTCTGTTAAGCGGATATTGAAGTGCCATCCCTTTCATCCGGGAGGTTATGACCCGGTAAAATAAACGTGAAACCGGAGGGTGAGAAAAGAAGTATGCAGGCTATACTGAGCGCGCTCGGCATGATTTTTGGAAAGCTCATGCAATTCATTTACAATACCGTTGGCTTTCATAATTATGCTTTATCCCTGGTGCTTTTCACTGTTGTATACAAGCTGATCCTGCTTCCCCTGTCCGTCAAGCAGATAAGGAACACGCAGAAGATGCAGGAATTCCAGCCCGAGCTCATGAAGATCCAGGAACGCTACAAGCACGACAGGGAAAAGCTTAACGAGATGACCATGAAGTTCTACCAGGAGAAGGGATATAATCCCACTTCGGGTTGTTTGCCTCTCCTGATCCAGTTTCCCATCATCATCGCGCTTTTCTATGTGATCCGCATGCCCATGACCTATATGCTGGAACTTCCGGCAAAGGCTGTTGGCGAGATGGTCGTTGCTTCTGTTGAAAAAGGCGAGCTGTCCAAGGATGTCCTGAAGAATAAGAATTATGACGCCATCAAGGATAATCCGATAGATGTCTACCTGGCTTACAACAACAGCGATCCCTATTTTGAGATCAGACTCATAGAAAGCTATAAGAAGCATCCCGAGATCATCGATGCAAATCCGACATTGAACGCGGATCAGAAAACGTTGCTGAAAAACTTTGATCTGAGAATGTTCAATTTCTTCAATCTTGGCATACAGCCCAGAATCAGTATGGAAGCGATTAAAGCTGATCCCGGGAACCAGATTCCCGCTTGGATTATGCTGGCGATTGCGGTGGTATCGACCTATTTCTCATCGCTCCTGATGACGCCCGATGCGATGCGGAAAAAGGACAAGAAAGCCAAGGGTAAGGACGCCAACCAGGGATGCGCTCAAAAGAGCATGCTTTTTATGGGGCCGTTTATGACGCTTTGGATAGGAACCATTGCTCCCAGCGGACTTGCCTTCTACTGGGCCATCAACAGTGTTCTTTCGTATGTTCAGCATAAGGTTCTGAATATTAAGTTTGAAAAGGAGAAGGAGGCGAACAAGGTTGCTAAGGTCGATAACCAAGGAAGCAAAAACAGTTGACGAAGCAATTCGACAGGCACTTGAAGAGCTGGGGATAGATAAAGATCAGGCTGAAATAGAGATCATCAGTGAAGGAAACAAAGGCTTGTTGGGGCTTATCGGCAGCAAGAATGCCGTTGTCAAAGTCACCGAGAAGCTGAACATAGAACTGATTGTACAGGAGTTTCTCGAACCGATTTTTGAGAAGATGGCCATTGAAGCCGACATGGAGATCACCATGGAAGACGGCCAGATGAACATTCGGCTTACCGGCGATGACATCGGGATTGTCATCGGCCGGAGGGGTGAGACCCTCGATGCCCTCCAGTACCTTCTCAGCCTTGTGATTAACCGCTATACCCAGGACTATACGCGCGTGATACTGGATGTGGCCGATTACCGCAAGAAACGGGCCGAAACATTGCAACGCCTTGCAAGAAGGGTGGCGGAGAAGGTTTCAAGGACCAGGAGAAACATTACCCTGGAGGCCATGAACCCCTATGAAAGAAGGATCATTCACTCTTCTCTCCAGGGATTTCCGAACGTTGATACGCATAGTGTGGGTGAGGAGCCAAACCGGAAGGTGGTCATCCGGTACGCACCGGGAAGCGGAAAATAGGATCAGGTCAATGCAAGCGGACAGAGGGAAATCCCACTGTCCGCTTTTTGGAATGGTATGAATGGTTCTTTCCGGTGGACCCGGACAATAATAGAAAGGCAATCTGAAGTCGAGGTGCATGACGGTTATGGAAGATACCATAGCGGGCATTTCCACGGCTGTTGGAAATGCTGGTCTTGCCGTTATCCGGATGAGCGGCGGAAAGGCGTTTGAAATAGCCGACATGGTTTTCAGGGGAAGGGAAAAAGTTGTGTCCCAGAAATCCCATACCCTGCAATACGGAAGAATAGTGACTGATGACGGCGAAATCGTGGACGAGGTTCTGCTAACCAAGATGGCCGCCCCCAGGACCTACACCAGGGAGGATGTCGTTGAAATAAGTTGCCACGGGGGCTACTATGTGACCGGAAGCATTCTGAACCTCCTTATCGAGAAAGGGGCAAGGCCTGCCGAACCTGGCGAGTTCACAAAGCGGGCCTTTCTGAACGGCCGGATTGATTTGTCCCAGGCAGAAGCCGTCATGGATGTGATACAGGCCAGGACCAGCAAAAGTTCCAGGGCTGCTTTAAGCCAGCTGGAGGGAAAGCTTTCCTCCGAGCTGAATGCCATCATCGACGGGCTGACCAATACCCTGGCGCATATCGAGGTGGACCTGGACTATCCGGAGTATGACCATGAAGAGCTTTCCATGAAACAGGTGGAAGACGAGGCGAAAAAGGCCATGTCGCATCTGGACAGGCTGATAGAAAGCTTCCATTATGGGAAGATACTCCGGGAAGGCATGGATGTGGTCATCATCGGTCGGCCCAATACGGGCAAGTCATCGATGCTGAATTACCTGACCAGGAAGAACCGGGCCATTGTGACCGATATTCCCGGCACCACCCGGGATGTGATCGAAGAGACTGTCAATATCGGCGGAATTCCTATCAAACTGACCGATACGGCGGGCGTCAGGGAAACCGAGGATCCGGTGGAAAGCATCGGTGTGGCCCGAAGCCTGGAGGCCCTGAAAAAGGCCGACCTGGTCCTGCTGCTCCTGGATGCCACGGACTGGCAGGGGGAGGAGGACAAGCGGCTGTCTGAGCTGGTTAAGGCGCATCAGGAACATTTTATAACGGTGTTCAACAAGATGGACCTGGTAAAGGATGAAAGCACCGTGCAGGAAATCATGAAGCAGAATCCCGATGCTGTCTTGGTCTCCATTAAAGCCGAAACCGGTCTGGATGTGCTGGAGAAACGGTTGATAGATTTTGCTTTGGGAAATAAAATGGATTTGGACAACCAGGTGCTTGTGACCAACGCAAGGCATGAGCAGCAGCTCCGCCTGGCCTGTGGTGCCCTTGAGTCCGCACTGGAGGCCATCCGATCGGGCATGACCCTGGATATTGTGGCGTTGGAACTCAAAACAGCCCTTGAGCACCTGGGAAGAATTACGGGACAGACTGCCGACGAGGAAATCATCAATGCCATATTCAGTCGGTTTTGCATAGGCAAATAGGTCAGGAACGGTGGGGAAGACCAAAAATATGACAGACATGGAAGCATTCATTGGAGGAGAATACGATGTGATCGTGGTGGGCGCAGGTCATGCCGGCTGTGAGGCGGCACTGGCCAGTGCGCGCCTTGGCATGAAAACCGCTGTTTTCAGCCTCAACCTGGACAGTATCGCCAATATGCCCTGCAACCCCAATATCGGGGGGACGGCCAAGGGCCAGCTGGTCCGCGAGATTGATGCTTTGGGCGGCCAGATGGGGCTTTCGGCTGATGCAACCTTTATCCAGTCCAGGATACTGAACCGGGCCAAGGGTCCGGCCGTCTATTCGCTGCGGGCCCAAATCGACCGGCGGGCCTATCAGCAGCATATGAAGCATGTGCTGGAAACCCAGGATAACCTGGACGTGAAACAGGCCGAGGTGACCGAGATCCTTACAGAGGGCAAAAAGGTCAGGGGGATCAGGGTTCTTACAGGAACCGTATACCTTGCGAAAGCGGTCATTCTGACCACCGGCACTTACCTCAAGGGCAGGATCATCATCGGAAACACCAGCTACAACAGCGGCCCCGACGGGCTGTTCCCGGCCAACAGGCTTTCGGACAGCCTCAAGGCTCTGGGCATTGAGCTGATGCGTTTCAAAACGGGGACACCCGCCCGTGTCAACAGGCGAAGCATTGATTTTTCCAAAATGGAGGAGCAGCCTGGAGATCCGGTCATTACACCGTTTTCCTTCATGCATGATGAAATAAAGCGCGATCAGGTGTCCTGTTACCTTGTCCATACCAATCAGGAGACCCATCGCATCATACGGGAGAACCTGCACCGATCTCCGCTCTATGGGGGTGAGATCAAGGGCGTGGGGCCCAGGTACTGCCCGTCCATCGAGGACAAGATCGTGCGGTTTGCCGACAGGGAATCCCACCAGGTCTTCATCGAGCCCATGGGTCTCAATACGGAGGAAATGTATGTGCAGGGCATGTCCACCAGCATGCCCGAGGATGTCCAGATCAAAATGCTGAGGACGCTTCCGGGCCTGGAGAACGTATCCATCATGAGACCGGCCTATGCCATCGAGTACGATTGCATCAACCCGACCCAGTTGAAGCTTTCCTTGGAGTTCAAGGAGATAGACGGCCTGTTTTCAGCGGGCCAGATCAACGGCAGTTCCGGTTACGAGGAGGCTGCCGCCCAGGGGATTATCGCCGGCATCAACGCGGCCTTAAAGCTTAAGGGCAAGGAACCCCTGATCCTGGACAGATCCCAGGCCTATATCGGTGTGCTCATCGATGATCTGGTTACCAAGGGAACCGCTGAACCCTACAGGATGATGACCTCCCGTGCGGAGTACAGGCTGTGGCTCAGGCAGGACAACGCGGATATGCGGCTGACGTCCATCGGAAGAGAGATCGGCCTTGTGAGCGACGATCGCTATGAACGTTTCCTGAGGAAAAAAGAAGCCATTGAGGCTGAGATGAAAAGGCTGAAGGAGACCGTGATCAACCCCGGTGAAGCCGTCAACCGGTTCCTGGCGGAACACGGCAGCGCGGGGCTTAAAACCGGGATCAGGCTCTATGATCTTCTGAAGCGCCCGGAGATCGAATATGAGCATCTGAAAGCGCTGGGATACGGTGCAGAGCTTTCCCGGGAGGTCATGGAGCAGGTCACCATCAGCATCAAGTACGAAGGCTATCTCAACAAGCAGATGCAGCAGATCGAGCTGTTCAAGCGAATGGAGGAAAGAAGGCTTCCGGAGAATATCGACTACGACAGCATCAAGGGCCTTTCCACCGAAGCCAGGCAAAAGCTCGGAAAGCTCAGGCCCGAATCCCTGGGCCAGGCTTCCCGCATCTCAGGTGTTTCGCCCTCGGATATTTCGGTGCTATTGGTTTACCTGGAATCGTTGAAACGGGAAAAGGAAAAGAATAAGGGCGAACACCCGCAATAAGCGAGGTCTCCCAAGAACGGACTGAAAGGATAAGTGCTATGGAGTTGTTATCGGAAGGCGCAAAAGCATTAGGCCTTGATCTGGGCAAGGAGAAGCAGGATCAGTTTGGCGCATATACCCGCCTGATGCTGGAATGGAATGATAAGATCAATCTTACGGCCATCACCGAAGAAAAGGAAATCATCATCAAGCATTACCTGGATTCGCTGTCCATCTGCGGTCTGGCAGAGCTTAACGGTAAGACCCTCATCGATGTGGGGACCGGTGCGGGACTTCCCGGCATACCCCTCAAGATCGTTGAGGAAAGCCTGACTGTCACGCTTCTGGATTCCCTGGAAAAGCGGGTGAAATTTCTGAGGGAAGTGATTGGCCAGCTGTCCCTGAAAGGCATTGAGGCCGTCCATGGGCGGGCCGAGGATTACGGCGTCAAACCGGACTTCCGGGAAAAATTTGATCTTGCGGTTGCCAGGGCCGTAGCGGATCTTCCCGTGCTTTGCGAATACTGCCTGCCCTTTGTGAAGCCGGGCGGGTTCTTCATTGCCATGAAAGGTCCTTCCGTGGAACAGGAACTGGAGGAATCGGGAAAGGCCCTCTCCGTACTGGGCGGCGAAGTGGCGGATGTCAGGAAACTCGTGCTTCCTTTCAGTGAATACGAAAGATCCATTGTGCTGATAAGAAAATGTCGACATACACCATCAGGTTATCCCAGAAAAAGCGGCAAGCCGACAAAATCACCGATCAGATAATGGCGAAACCCGCTATTCATGAGGGTTTCTGCGATATCTTCCTGTCCAGAAAAAAAGGATGAGCGCGATCAGACGGCGAATAATCTTTTCTGTGAGAGATAAGATTTCTAATCTACAAAAGATGATGAAAGGATAGGTTGCCGTATGATTGCTACGAAGATCAAATTCCCGGTATCTTCTGAGAAGGAAGAGCAGAAGCAGGACAATAAGAAAATAACCATGATACCAATTGAATTGATAAGGCCCAACCCATACCAACCCAGGAGGAAATTCGAACAAGGGTCATTGGATGAGTTGTGCCAGTCCATCAAGCAGTATGGTGTCATCCAACCTATCAACGTCAGGAAAATATCCGCCACCCACTATGAACTCGTAGCCGGTGAAAGAAGGCTCCGCGCGAGCATGATGGCGGGTCTTAAGGAGATCCCTGCCATCGTTGTGGATGTGGGCGAGGATGATTCCGCGATCCTGGCACTGATCGAGAACCTTCAGCGGGAAAATCTCGGTTACATGGAGGAAGCTGAGGGCTACAGAAATCTTATCCGCGAGCATGGGCTGACCCAGGAGGAGCTGGCCCAGAAGATCGGAAAGAGCCAGTCCACCATTGCAAACAAGATCCGGCTGCTGCGCCTGTCGCCCTTGGTCAAAAAGATATTGGCCGACAACAATCTTACGGAAAGGCATGCGCGGGCTCTTCTGAAGCTGGACAACGAGCAGCTGCAGCTGAAAGTCCTGCAGAAGGTCTGCGAGAAAGGACTCAATGTGCGCAAAACCGAGGAGCTGGTCCAGAAGGCCCTGGAGAAGTACTGCTCTCCGGCCAGGACAGATGATTATAAAGGACGCATCACCAAATCCATCAAGGATATCAGGATATTTGTCAACACCATCCGCCAGGCTATCGACACCATGAAGAAGTCTGGAGTCAACGCCCGTGCTGCCCAGATTGACAGGGGCGAGTACCTTGAGTTCATCGTTCGCATTCCGAAACGCAGCGAACCAAAACAGGAAGATCTGCAAAAGGCTCAGTAGAGTCTTTTTGGGTCACATATGCGATCTCCATCCTTTTGCCTGTCCCGGAAATGGCAGGCATCTTTTTTTATTTCAGGCCTTTTCTGATTCCTGGCCATGAGTTTCGGCTCCGTTCCAGTTCCAGAGCCTTATGAGAGTGGACATTAATGTAAACTTTTATTAAAATATATATATTGCGGTCGAAGAGATGGATATAATCAAATGAAAAACGAATGACGCAGAAAGGAAGCACTCCGAATGTCCGAGAACGGCGGAAATAACGAAAACAAGCTGGCCAACAGAATTATTCCGGTCGATATAGAGGCCGAGATGAAGCAATCCTTCATCGATTACGCCATGAGCGTTATCGTTGACCGGGCCCTCCCGGATGTACGGGACGGCTTGAAACCCGTTCACCGAAGAATCCTGTACGCCATGCATCTTCTGGGATTTTCACCGGACAAGCCCCACCGAAAATGTGCTACGACGGTGGGTGAAGTCCTCGGTAAGTTCCATCCCCATGGTGATGCAGCCGTATACGACAGCCTGGTGCGGATGGCCCAGGACTTTTCGCTCCGGTATCCCCTCATTGACGGCCATGGCAACTTTGGTTCCGTGGATGGCGATGCCCCTGCCGCCATGCGTTACACCGAGGCCAGGCTCTCCAAAATCGCCATGGAGATGCTGCGGGACATCAACAAGGATACGGTTGATTTCAAGCCAAACTTTGACGAGCACGAAATCGAACCGGTGGTTCTTCCTTCGCGTTTTCCCAATCTTCTGGTCAACGGTTCATCGGGTATTGCGGTAGGAATGGCAACCAACATACCGCCCCACAACCTCACCGAAATCATCGACGGTATCATCAAAACCATAGACAACCCGGATATCACCATTGACGAACTCAATGAAACCATCAAGGGTCCTGATTTCCCAACCGGCGGCTCCATCCTGGGTAAGAGCGGCATCAGGGAAGCCTACCAGACCGGAAAGGGCAGGATCATTGTCCGGGCTGTCACCGAGATAGAACAGTACGCCGGGAACCGGCAAAGAATTATTGTCACCGAGCTTCCCTATCAGGTCAACAAGGCACGTCTCATTGAAAGGATCGCCCAGCTCGTCAAGGACAAGAAGATCGAGGGCATATCGGATCTCAGGGACGAGTCCGACAGAAACGGCATGCGCATCGTGATCGAACTCAAGCGTGACGCCAATGCCCAGGTCGTTCTGAACCGGCTTTATTCTTTCACCCAGATGCAGGATACCTTCAATGTCAACATGCTGGCATTGATCCAGACACCCGAGGGCAAGTTTGAACCCAAGGTTCTCAACCTCAAGGAAGCCATCGTCCACTATATCCGGCATCAGGAAGACGTGATCCGCAGAAGGACCCGGTATGATCTGGAGAAGGCGGAGGCCAGGGCGCATATCCTGGAAGGTCTGAAGATTGCCATTGACAACCTGGATGAAGTCATTAGCATCATAAAGGGCTCAAAAACGGAGGCTGCAGCCAAGGAGAACCTCATGAATCGGTTCAGCCTCAGTGAAAAACAGGCCCAGGCCATCGTCGACATGCGCCTGGGAAGGCTGACGGCGCTGGAGTTGGAAAAGCTGGAGGCCGAGTACCAGGATCTTTTGCAGAAAATCGCCTACTACAGGGATGTTCTTGCAAAACCCGAACTGGTGGCTGCCATCATTAAGGATGAGCTGACCGAGATCAAACAGAAATACGGGGATGAACGGCGCACGTCCATCACGGCGGAAGAGTCCGAGATCGATATGGAGGATCTCATCAAGGACGAGCCCGTTGTGGTTACGCTGACCCGTTTCGGCTATATCAAACGCACTTCCTCCGATGCTTACAGGAGCCAGAAGAGAGGCGGCAAGGGCATAAGCGGCATTACTACCAGGGAAGACGACTTTGTTGTGGACATGTTCACCACCACAACACACCAATACCTGATGTTCTTCACCAACAAGGGCCGTGCCTATAAACTCAGGGCCTGGCAGATTCCCGAGGCGGGACGGCAGGCGCGTGGCACAGCCATCGTCAACCTTCTTGAGCTGGAACCCGACGAGAAGATCAATGCCTTTATCCGCCTGAACGGTAATGAGAAGGATGCTTTCCTCGTCATGGCCACAAGAAAGGGCATGATCAAGAAAACGCCCCTGGGCGAGTACAGCAATGTACGCAAGTCCGGTATCCAGGCCATTACGCTCAGGGAAGGGGACGAACTCATCGAAACCCGCCTCACGGATGGCAACGAGGAAATCATGCTGATTACGCGAAACGGCATGTGCATCCGCTTCCACGAGAAGGATGTAAGGCCCATGGGCCGCACATCCATGGGGGTCATAGGGATCCGCCTGGATGAAGACGATGAAGTCATCGCCATGCTGAGATGCGTTCCCAATACCACCCTCCTGGTTGTGACCCAGAATGGCTTTGGCAAGAGAACCGAACTGGAGGAGTACAAGGTTCAGGCAAGGGGCGGAAAGGGTATCCTGACCTACCGGGTGACGGAGAAAACCGGTCCCCTGATCGGTGCGGTCGCCGCCAACGAGGACGATGATCTCCTGCTGATAAGCACCGACGGAACCATCATCCGCATACATGTGGAGGAAATCAGCATACTCAGCAGGGTAACCCAGGGCGTCACGCTCATGAGGACCTCGGAGGATAACCGGGTGGTATCCCTGGCAAGGCTTACGGCGGATGTGAAGCGTGAGCATGATGAACAACCCGAGGATGAAAACGCCTCTGAAAACGGAGACGGCGATTCCGAGCCGGAACAGGAGCCGTAAGCGTATCAGCTGCAGGTTAGTATCTTAATACGTATGTGTTCACAAACGGACATTCTGCTTTTTGTAAAGCGGGATGTCCGTTCTTAATACATATGTCGGACTTTCTCCGGATGCATGGCATCACCGCAACCGTCCACTATAAAATACCAGCAAGAATATTGTCGATTGCTGCTTGACTTTATGGACGCCATGCAGTAAGATAGTAAAGCTGTTGCTGACCGACCGGAAAGCGCATGGATAAACAGTCCGACAGAATTAACGCTTGACAGGTGGCAGCGGCCGTGATAAAATAACATTCCGCCACGGCTCATCCGGAAAAGAGTGAACGGCATCGAAATAAAGGTGAAAAAAGCTCTTGACAAGAAAATGAGACGGTGGTAAGATAATAAAGCTGTCGCCG
>ENA-UPAD01000123-UPAD01000123.1-bioreactor-metagenome-genome-assembly--contig:-NODE-123-length-120055-cov-23.842658_pt1 | contig 120055 bp, 111 predicted proteins | sample MGYA00238179_ERZ772710 | MGnify/ENA primary metagenome ERZ772710 (study PRJEB29004, sample SAMN07631245) | bioreactor metagenome | isolation source: Switchgrass digestor | place: USA: Dartmouth...
TCTCCATGAGCGCGATAGCCGAGCGCGGCAGACCAAGGCTCCGTGCCACCTCTTCCTGGGTCAGGCCGGCGCGTTCTCGAGCTTCCCTGAGGCGGGTGGCGAGTTGTCCCGGCGTCAACATGACGATCCCTCCTGGCTCGAGCATATGTTATGAAGCACAGACTGGCAATGTGTGGATGCAATGTTCCATAATACAACGAGGGCGTGAAGAGCAGGAATTGCGGGGTGCCTGCTAGGATCGGCTCCCCTGGCTCGCCTTATGGTCTGTTGATATCGGGAGTCGTGGTCGGGAAGACAGACCCTTTGGATGCGGCATCTTTGGAGCGTCAGGGACGGCCGAGAGCCCAGCCGGCTGTATGCCCCTTTCTTAACCGCGCGGTAGGAGGGGCAAGTCCCCTCAGCCATGCCGGCGAGAAAATGGCAGTTCGCCTCGCCCGCCGGCTGGCCTCCGCCCGCCGGACCACCTATGGAAACCCCCAGGATATGATCTCGTCCTCAGGCAGGTTAATCTGAACCCCCTGCCCGGACGCACCCCTCCCCCCGACTTCAGGAGGGTGGGATCGAGCCACACGTATCTATCCGGGACTGAGGGGCCCACGCAGCGTCTCCAGGGCGTCCCGTCCGCGTCTGTCTGGCAGGCAATAGCTCCGCAAGAAACCCGAGCCTCTTGGCGACCGCGAGGACTGTGCCGATACCTACCGCACCTCCCCCAGCGCACGCTCGAGGACGCCCGGCGACGTAGTCGATCTCCTCGGCGGTGAGGTGGTTGTGGAAGGGGATGGCGACGCTGGTGCGCCCCGCGAACTCGGCCACGGGGAAGTCGCCCTCCTTGAAGCCGAACTCGGCGCGGCGGAAGGGCTGCAGGTGGGTGGAGGCTGAAATACCTGCAGCACCCCACCCCTGCGCCCAGTCCCTCATCCCCGAGTCCTACTGCGGGAAAGCGAGATCCCCGCCCCCTTTGGGCTCCTGCAAGCGCTGCACCACGTGGTCGCGCACGCTGGACCGGCGCTCGGGAGTGGGCTCGTCCCCGCCGGTCTCGTCGCCGCCCCGGGTCACATGCACGAACCGGCTCATGCGCGTCACCTCGAGCGCGGCATGCGTACGGCAGGCGCACCCGGCACACCCCCGGCACCCTCGCCAGGCGCTTGGCCCACATGTCCGCTGCGCGCCCCGCCTCATGACCGCCACCCGCCGCGCTTCGCGATGATCTCCTCGATGCGCGACGCGTGAGCGACCCCGCGGCAGCCCCCAGCGTAGGCTCAAGGCTGATTGCAGGGCACGTGTCTGCCCACGAAACACCCAGGGGAGGGCTGCCGAGGACGCGTCTCTAGATACCCAAACGCCCAAACGCCGGAGTCAAGGATGCCCACGCGCTCAACGACGCGGGAGCGCCCCGGGAACCCTGGCATCTCCAAAGCTGCTATTGCGGCTTCGAACCTCGTTACCTATGCGCCCTGTCCTGTCACATGATGGCATGACGTTCCGTTGGACCCAACGGCCCAGCAAGACGGGAAGGTGCGTCAAACGGCCTGAGAAAAGATCCCATTTGGACCGCCGTTCTTACTAGCTGGTGGGCTGTGGGCCGGCCCCTTCCCCGATACGACGCTGGATCTCACGCAGGACATCCCTCAGGTTTCGTTCCTCTGATGGCAACACATTATCCTGCCGGCGAAGATGCTTGTGGTGCGGAAACGTGGAGACCTCTCTGTGATGCGGGGCGTTGTCCCAGCCGGCGATAAGTGCGTCGGCACTGTCTAACCAGTAGTAGCTGTACCTGACGAGGTCTTCGCCGGAAATAGTGAACTCACTCACCCGCAGACTGCTTCCGTCGACAAGCCTGACCGTAACTTTGATGTGCCTGTAGCTTTCCTCTTCAGTGGACACTGAGTGAATGTCCACGTCTGATACGATGTCACCAAATTCGGCAAACAGCATGTCGATGAATTCCATGCCGCAGCCTCCTTCAGTGGCCTGTCAGGAGCTTGTAGCCCTCTATGGCGGTGGAGCAATCTCTTGCCACCCGATCCCAAAACGCCCATTCCACGAGGTCCTCGTGGGCTTGTATGTCGCCATGGTCAGGAAAATCCCTTTCGAAATCCGGGTAAGCCTTGCCATACTTATCTTCGAACTTTTGGAGCATCGCTTGTGCTTCCCGCAGCCTCTTTTCAAGAACAGCCACCCTCAGCTTGGCTGAGGACGCTATCGTCTTTGAAAACGTGCCCTTCTCACTCTCGGGTAACATGCTCAGCACGCGTGGTATGCGCACTTCCATGCGTTCCATGAGCCACCCCTCCTCGCCCGCCTGCCCAGGGCTTTCCAGCGAATAATCAAGAACCTGATGCACCACCTCACCCCAGCACCAGCCTGCCTTACTCTGGTGCCAGGGAAACTCGGATAACCTGAACCGGATACACCGATCGCAAGACAGTGGTCGCACGCTACTCTCGGCACTTCATTGTCAGCTCTCTATCGTTATTATACCATAGGCCACTGCTGTCCCTCCCCACTCTGAGCATGACAGGTTCGCCTCACCCCCGGTTGATCTTCGCCTGCCGGAGAAGGAGGAGTCGATCAAGAAAGCGACCGGGCGGTCCCGCAAAGGGATCGAGCAGCTCTGCCGCCAGGCCTTCCATCAGACTGTGGCAGGGGGACTTCAGCAGCCGGAAGTTTTGTGCCATACCACTGATCGGAGGGGGAACGCTGATGGAAGCGCCGGTGCAGGAGCAGCTCGACATCGCCCACGAGGATTACGACGCACCAGGGGACAAGGCCGAGCTATCTGCAAGATGAGATAGACACTTTACGCACTATTCTCGAGGATACTCGGGATGCGCAAAGGCGCAGGACTGCCCGGCCGCCGGACAGCGCTAACTGACTGCTCCGTAAGGACGCCAGGGCGTTCGTAACAGGGATTCCCCAGCCCAGGTGGAGGCAGTGTGCAAGGTTCGCCCTGGCAAGCTCGTTGGCAGGGTCCAGCTCGATTGCCCGCTCCAACACCGTCTTTGCCTCGTCGAGGTTCCCGGCTTCCAGCAGTGTATATCCGAGGTCACTCATATAGACAGCGTTGCCAGGCTCGAGCTCGACGGCACGCCTCGAGTGAGACACGGCTTTTCCGTAATGGCCAAGTTTCGCGTAAAAGTAGGCAATGCCGTTGTGAAGCGCTGCGCTCTCAGTGCGTCCGAGCCCGAGCTGATATGTCCTCACGGCCAGCCGATACTTGCCCGCCCTCTCGTAGATTCCTGCGAGCGCTTCCACGAGTTCCACCACTAGATCTCGGTCGTCTGCCGGATTCTCCAAAGCGCGCACAAGAAACTCGCGGGCCTTTGAGTGCCTTCGAGTCTGCGCGCAGATCTGGGCCAACAGGTTGAGAGCCTCGATGTTTCCTGGATCAATTTCCAGAACCGTATGAAACCTGCCTTCGGCCGTTTCGAGGCTTGCCATTCCTATCCTCACCAACAACGTCTCCGCGATTCCGAGCTCGAGAACGTAGGTTACTCCCTCACTGTAGTTTGGTTTCCGCTCTATGTGAATCCTCTCCCTCCGCCCGCTCGCGGGTACGTGTCCGGGTCCACCCAGGTAGCCGCGGCGGCAACCTTGCACTCCGCCGACGACGCTGCGCACCTGCCAGGCCGAGGCCCGTCCACCAGGCCTGCGCGACTTTCGCGCGTAAGCGCCGCGATGCTAGTTGTGTGTACCGCCTGCCATGTCAGGGGGGTCAACCGCTTTTGCTGCAGCCCCGCAGCATCTTTTGTACTTCTTGCCGCTACCGCAAGGGCACGGTTCGTTTCGGCCCACCTTTCGATCCACCCTTCTCGGCCCCTCCGCGCCTCCTGTCCTGGGGTAACCTCGCTCATTCCATTCTTCGACGTACCGCGCCAACGCAGTCTCGTCTGAAAGATCAACCCCGTCCCGAAGGGCCCCCACGAACACCGTTTTTGCTAACCCCCAATTCTCCGGCTGGTTTGCCCGCCTGATCATATCGCCAGCTACTTCTCGAAGCCGCCTGGTTAGCTCCGCAGCGTTGGTAATGCGGCCGTTCCGCTGGAGGAAGGCAAAAAACGCCGTAAGGACAGGCTCTACTGCTCCATAGAACTCAGGCCCGGAAAGCACCTTCCTCGGAAACAAATCCAGGCAGCACTCCGCCAGCGCGGCCGCGCTCCACTTCTCCGGTGTCTCCAGGGAATAGTTGTACATTAGCTCAGCGAAGACGCCGATGATGAACCCGCTCTCCTCTCGTTCGGCGGCCGAAAGGCCGGAATACTCCGCACTCTTCTCGAATTCATCAACCCAAAATGAACGAGCCAACAATGGACGAGCCCTGTTGCCATTATCGTATGCCGCAGGCTACACTGTAGGTGCCTGCTTTAGTGCAGAGCCACATACGAAAGGGAGCCGCATGCACAAATGAATGCTACCACTTCCTCCGCAAGCCATGCTATATCAACCAGCAAACCGCAAGACAAGGCCAGAGTGTATCAGTTGAAGGTGACGCTGAGGGGCATCAGGCCCCCGATATGGAGGCGTCTCTTGGTTCCAGGCGACGTGACCCTCGCTGATCTCCACGAGATCCTTCAGGTGGCCATGGACTGGGAAGATTATCACGCATGGGAATTTCGCGTCGGCCGAGAGTTGTTCGGCATCCCCGATCCCAGCGGCTGGGTTGAATTCCAGGACGCAGCGGAGAGCCGCCTGGATGAGGTGGTTCGCCAACCCAAGACAAAGTTCCAATACATCTATGACTTCGGGGATAACTGGGTGCATGATATCCTTGTAGAGAAGATCCTCCCTCCCGAGCCGGGGGTAGACTACCCGCTCTGCACCGGCGGCAAGAGAGCGGCACCACCAGAGGACTGCGGTGGAATATTCGGTTATCTTGAGAAGTTGGAGATCATCCAGAATCCCGGTCATCCTGAGTACGAAGACTCAGTGGAATGGCTCGGGGAGTCGTACGACCCGGAGCAGTTCAACCCGGACCTCATCAACGAAAGGCTCAGGCATCTTAGGTAAGTGGAGTCCGCCAGCCGAAGAAATCCACCGGGAGGACAGCCCGGTAGATGCTATGTCAGGGCTGTGTTCGCACCCCTTGCCCCGTCGCCATCGCAACCTCGTAGACTGCGACTGCGCTCTTGCCTACTGCTCCTCCCAAGCGGGCGCCGAGGACGTCCGCGCCCTAGTCCTCGGCGTCGGCGACAAGGTGGTCCTACATGGCTGTGGGAACGGGACGGCGATGCTGGTGCGACCTGCGAGTTCGGTGACGGGGAAAGCGCCGTCCTTAGAGCCGAACTCGGCGCGGTAGAAGGGCTGGAGACGGATGGTGCCGAAATGCGGCGGCGTTCCCTCGCCGCGCCCTATCCTACCTGCCCGAGTCCCACCGTGTCGCGCGGTCGCAAGAAAGCCAGAGCCCGGGATGCGTTGGGCTCCTCCAAGCGCCGCATCATGTGGTTGCGCACGGCGGACTGGGGCTCGGGGGACTTGCGCTCGGCGACGGGCTCGCCCATGCTGAGCTCGCCGCCGCTGACCCGGATCACATACACGAACCAGCTCATCCGCGTCACCTCGGGCGCCACATGCCACAGCCACAGGCAGTCGCAGCCCTGGCACGCTCGCCAGGCGCTCTGCATACATCGCCGCCACGCGCTCACGCTTCCCGATGATCTCCTCGATGCATGACATCGGCGCCACCCCTAGCGCGGCCGAGAGCTCGGCCATGCGGTAGTTGTAGTCGAGGCGCTCATGGGAAAGCCACACCCCTGCCTCCTGCCGTCCCGGGTTGAATAGCCGATGAGAGAGACGGAACTGGGGTGGGTTGCCCCGCCCCCCGGCGCCCCGGGTTGGACGTGCACCGGCAAGGGCGGGCGCACAGCGTGGTGTGTGCCAGTGGCCCGCGTGACGATCATCCGCCCTTGCCCACAAGGCTGTCGTGGACTGCAATGTGGCGGACGGTGTCAGCTCGGTGCACACATGCGGCAACTACGACTTCCGAGACCTGGGACAGCCAATCGTTGAATGCCTTTAGCTCTCGGTCCAGCCATCGCCAGATCTTTCTGAACCAAATCCTTCCCAACCTGCCTTGCACGTAATACTCCCATCTGGTATCATATATGGTGCCCTGTGGAATACTCACGGAGGGAAAGGGCTTGAGCAAACGCGATAAGCGCATAGAGAGATGGCGTAACAACCCACGAGAGGTGGACTTCGAAGAGCTAAGATGCGTAATGGAGTACTTCGGGTGCTATGTGGATCAGCCGCGCAGCGGTTCCAGCCACTACGTCATTGGCCACGAGGCCGTCTCTCGGTCCATCACGGTTGTTAAGTCCCGTCCTTTGAAACCCATCTATGTCAAACGTGCTCTTGCCCTGATCGATGAGATAAAGGAGGCCATTGCTGATGGAGACGTCTAGAGAAGACCTGTTCGGGTATAGCGTAAGGCTCTCCCATTTGAGCGAGGAGGACGGCGGGGGATGGCTGGCAGAGGTACCTGAACTGGACGGGTGCATCTCAACCGGCGAGTCACCTCAGCAGGCTTTGACCAACGTCCAGGATGCAATCAAGTGCTGGCTTGAGTCGGCCAAGAAACATGGCAAGGAGATTCCGCCACCGGCGGACCACACAGAACCCGAGTTTAGCGGGAAGTTCACTCTCAGGGTCCCGAGGACACTTCATCGGATGCTGGCGAAACGTGCCGAGTCAGAGGGCGTGAGTCTGAACCAGTACCTTGTGTCACTTATCTCCTTCGGACTGGGTAAGGAGTTCGGAGAACGTTCTGCCCAGGCGCGGGAGACGCATGCCAGCGAGGTGCGGCCCCAGGCCAGCTATTCCATAGCGAGCGAAGGCCGCCCGTCCCCTGGCTACTGCGCCTCCCCTAGCGCGCGCTCGAGGACGCAGGCGACGTAGTCGATCTCCTCGGCGGTGAGGTGGTTGTGGAACGGGATGGCGATGCTCGTGCGCCCCGCGAGCTCCGTCACGGGGAAGTCCCCCTCCTTGAACCCGAACTCGGCGCGGTAGAAGGGCTGCAGGTGGATGGGGGTGAAGTACGGGCGGCACCCGATCCCCGCCTCCTGGAAGCGCCGCATCACGTGGTCGCGCACGGCGGACTGGCGCTCGGGGGTGGGCTCGTCCACGCCGACCCGGATCACATACACGAACCAGCTCATCCGCGTCACCTCGGGCGCCACATGCGGCAGGCGCACCCCCGGCACCCTCGCAAGGCGCTCCGCATACATCGCCGCGACCCGCTTGCGCTTCTCGATGATCTCCTCGATGCGCGACATCTGCGCGACCCCGAGCGCGGCCGAAAGCTCGTCCATGCGGTAGTTGTAGCCGAGGCGCTCATGGGAAAGCCACACCCCGGCCTCCCCCCGCCCCTGGTTGCACATGCTCCTGCAGAGGCGCGCTATCCGGTCGTCGTCGGTGACGATCATCCCGCCCTCGCCCGTGGTGATCTACTTGTTGGGATAGAACGCGAACACCGCCCGGTGCGAGAACGCGCCGTTCCCGGCCTTCGTGCCCTTGTATTCGGACCCCAGGGACTCGCAGGAGTCCTCGATCACCACGAGCCCGTGGCGGTCCGCGATCTTGCGGATGACGTCGAGCCTCGCCGGCTGGCCGAAGGCGTCCACCGGGAGGATGGCCTTCGTGCGGGGAGTGATGGCGTCCTCGATGAGGGCCGGGTTGATGTTCGCCGTGTCTGGCTCGATGTCCACGAACACCGGCTTGGCCCTCTCATACAGGATGCAGTTGCTCGACGCAATGAAGCTGAACGGGGTCGTTATGACCTCGTCGCCCTCGCCGATGCCGAAGGCGCGGACGAGCAGATGCAGGCCGCTCGTGCCGCTGTTGACAGCGACCGCATGCTTCCTGCCAACGTAGCCAGCAATGGCCCGCTCGAACTCCGCCAGTTTCGGACCAAGCGCGAGGATGGGGGATCGGATGACCTCGTTGATGATGGTAATTTCGCGGTCCGTGATGTCCGGACGGGAAAGGTGGACTTGCATTGCTAACCCTCCAGTCGGTAGCACGAGAGCAAACCGAAATGCTCAATCAGTCGCTTCTTTATGCAGCGGTCTAGCTGGTACCCCCGCAACCGTGACTCCCGGTTGGACATTTCGGATCACAGTCGCACCAGCTCCCACGATACACTCTCTCCCGAGAACCACGTTGGGGATGGTCGTCACACTTGTCCCAGTGTATACCGCTTCCTCAAGGATAACGCCGCCTGACAGCACTGTGCCGGTCATTAGCGATGAGTAATCCCCGACAATAACATCATGGCCAACCACAACATTGAAGTTAAGGAAAACGAAGTTGCCGACGCGGTTCTCTACCGAGAGTATACATCCGGCCTGAATAAGCGTACCGACGCCGATCTGAGACCTAGTGGAAACGTACGCCCGCGGGTGTATGAGAGTCGGGAATCTGACGTTGAAGCGCTGAATCTTGTTTACGATTGAGCGTTTCTGGATTGGATTAGCAACTGCGATCGCAACATCACAAGTTGTTGCTGCACGTTCGAGTACCCGCCAATCTCCAACAACCTCATAGCCAGCTACGCAGGTGCCATGCCTGGAGACGTCGTCGTCAAGAAACTGACAGACCCACTCCGGGCCGTCGCCCTCCGAGTTGATGTCCTCCACCAGCTGGGCGATCTCCCTACCTAAGCCGCTTGCACCGTATATGTAGAGAAGCCTCCCCATATGGCTACACCCTTTCTTTCGCTACGAATAAGAGAAGAATCCCCTACCTGACTTACGTCCCAAACGTCCTTGTTGGAGCAGCCGTTCTAACGATTTCGCGGGTAAGAATTCCGGGTCTCTGTACGCTTGGTACAGGGCGTCAAGATTGGCTACCAGCGTGTCAATGCCGATGAGGTCAGCAAGTGCCAGGGGACCCATAGGGTGGTTCGTCCCCAGCCTTACACACTTATCAACAGTCTCGGGATCGAGTCCGTCATCGTCGACCAGCCGCGCGGCTCTATTGATAAACGCATCGAGCATTCTATTCACAACGTACCCTGGCTTGGGAGGTACCTCCACCGGTTCCTTGCCGAGCGCACGTAAGAATTCGATGACGCCGTCACGACACCTGGCAGGTGTGTCTCCCACTGGGGCAACCTCCACTAGACGCATCGCATGCACCGGGTTAAAGAAATGGATACCTAAGCAGAGCCGATCACGGATGCCCTCAAACAGCACGTCAAGGGGCAAGCAAGAGGTATTAGAAGCAAACGCAACGCTCTGGGGAAGAGCTCTGTCTGCCGCGCGAAACCACTCACGCTTGATGTGAACGTCTTCGGGAAGACACTCGATGACAAGATCAGTAAGACATGTGGCTACGTCACGAGTGCAGGAGATACGAGACATGACTTCGTCAACATACTCATCGCCTTTGCCCTCTTTCGCCGCGGCCTTTCGGGCCAAAGTGACAATACGGTCAAATGCCTTGTTTGGGTCTCGTGTTACGACAGTAGCCGAGAAGCCAGCCCGTGCGGCCAAGCAGGCAATACCAGACCCCATTGTCCCAGAGCCAGCTACAGTTACTCTTGAGATAATCAAGAAGCCGTCTCCTCCTTCTTGTAGCTTACTTCGTTTCGCATCTCGACGGTAACGTACGGGGTTCCCAGGTTCTTAGCCGGAAGCTCGAGCTTCCACAGAGTGGCCCCATCGTTGCCAGACTCACCAATCTGGACAAACCCTAGCCTTTGGTAGAGTCCTCGCACCACACTGTTGCGCTTGGTCGGTATGTATTCGCCGATAAGAGCAGTCGCACCCTGTACCCAAGCCACGTCTGCAATAGCACGGACAAAGGCATCCTCGACGGTACGTCCCATTACCCTGCAACTGAGCAGCAATGTATCTATCCGCCACTCGGATGCTGTCACGCGAATTATGGCGACCCCGACGATTCCGTTCGAGCCAAACTTATCCTCCAGTTCTAACCAGAAGACCCTGTAGTCTGGGTCTTTGGCCATAGCCTGGATTTCCCCTGGTGTGTACCTCCTCGTTGTCAAGTTAAACTGATTGGTCTTTTGAGTTAACTGGGCCACGCGGTCAACGCTACCCGAATCGACGGTACCAATAACAGCTCGCATTTGGAGGTTGCGCAGGAATTCTTCAAGGGAATTGGACGACGCCTCTAGCTTGGCCCGTCTCTCCTGGGCAAGGTACATCGCTGTCCTGCTTCGGTCCTCATCTGTGATCGTCAGTTTGTCGAGCCCACCGTTTTCAGTGACCGAGCGGATAACCTGGACGGGCATTTCGTCCATCCGGCAGCATGCAACCTCTGGGTAGGCCTGCATGACCAAGTCGAGTTCGGCTGGACTATCATCAATGAAGACAAGCGTATCCGTGCCGATGTTTAGACGCGCGGCGATTTCCCTGATGTTGCTTGCTTTATCGTTCCAGTTCGCGAGGATCAACGCGAAGTCGTTGTCACGAAGAACCATGCCGGGATGCGTGCTCAACACTTCCCGGACAAGGGGCTCTTCGTTCTTGCTGTTTATCGCGAGGATGAACCCCAGTCCCTCCATTGCTTTGAGCCACCGCTGGAGAAAGGAATAGTTATTTCCAGGGTAACTATGACCCACCTTGATCCCCTGGGGCCCATCTTCGCCGATGATACCTCCCCACAATGTGTTGTCGAGATCAACGACTATGCACTTCTTTGTCTTGCCGCGCATTGCAACTACTGCCCGCACTAAATTGCGAGCAAGTTCACGCAACCCATAACCTGAGAGAGGGTTAGCAGAAGTAAACCAGTTGCTTTCGCTGTACCACTGAGGGCCTACGTTGGCAACCATTGCCTCGGTATCCAGGTATACGACATCCTGTGCAGCCCGGGCCAGGTTTGCGATCCTTGAGTTGCACCCCCTGATAATCCAGGGCGTACCGTTGTCTCCCTGAAACGCAATAAGGCCCCCGGCGTAGCAGCGGGAGATGTCGAACCCCTGAACTATGATCTTCACCCGGCTGCGCTCTCTGATCTTCTTAACCATGGCCTCAACCTGGCCAGCCAGTTCCTCGACAATTGAACCTACCTTGTTCGCGTCATAGGTAGGCCTAAACTCAAGATCGGGAACTAAATCCTCCGCTCTAAGGGCCAAGAAAACCACGTCGGTGTCCGTTGAGTACACTGGACTCTCTGGGCTGAGTATCTCCTGCCAGTACTGGCCAAACGGTCCCACACGCGCGTTCAGAAATACGCCGTTCGCAACGCCCCATGCCTGCACGAATGGTACAAGAGGCTCAAGGGTGTATGATCCAAGCATGTACAGGTTTACCGTGTCTGCACGACTGGTAGACACTCGAACGTCTCCCAGTCGCGAAGCTAGGGCCATTTCACCCAGTACGGGATTTGAGTTCAGGTACTCGCAGGCAGCTGCCGACGCACGTTCGATGCTACCTGTCTTGATAGCCTCGCAGGCAGCCGACAATAGGTCCAAACTCAAGCCCCCGTCACCTCCCGATGACCAGACCCGGAAGAAACTTTACGGCTCTTCGATAAGTTCAATGACTAACCCATCCTTTAGGGATACAAACACGATTTGGCTTCCCTCGAACGCCCGTGCTGCACTCACGTGAGTTAGCTGGATAGACCCGTGTGTTCTCAGGAAATCAAGAGCCGCTCCTATGTCGTTAGTCCGGAGGGCAATGTGGTACGGTAGAGATAGCCCCCTGCTCCGAGCGAGGACGTTTTGAACCGGAGAGTTCTCGCCAGCGGGGGCGACCAGCTCGATCCTTGGGCCACCGGACGCTATGCGGGCAAACGCAATACGTACCGCTTGTACCGGATCGGTCACCTCTTCGGTCCACTCGGAAGCTATACCGAGCCGGTCGTATGTTGCTCGAGAACCACTAATGGATTGCACTGCGATCCCAAAATGGTCAAAGGCTAGTCTGTGAGGTCGCTGCACTACACATTCACACCCTTCCTACGCAGAACGTCTCTGATATCACCAACAGACTTATACATGCGCTCAATCTCGCTCGGCTGAAAAGATACCCCGTACGCAGCCTCCAGCCTGATTACGAGGCCAACATGTGCGAGTGAGTCCCAGCTTTGAACGTCTTCGACGGTAAGAGTCTCGTGGACGGATTCCAGAGGAATCCCCAGTGCATCAGCGATTATCTCTTCCAGTTTCACAGGACGCCCTCCAACTCACACTTTTCTGCAAGGTGATAAGGTCATGCCGCGTTAGTACCATTTCAGGATAATAGCACCGTAGGTTAGACCAGCCCCGAAGGCAGTCATGGCAATTGTGTCACCCCTCTTGATCTTGCCGAGGCGGACGGCTTCCGCGAGGGTAATCGGCACCGTTCCAGACGCTGAGTTGCCGAACCTGTCGAGTGTTATGTGGGTTTTCTCCATGGGAAGCCCCAGTCCTGCCATACACTGCCTTATCATGTTTATGTTCGCTTGATGCGGTATCACAAAGTCAATGTCCGAGATCTGTATACTGGCCCGCTCGGCAGCTCGCCGAACTGAGTGGGGAAAGACTCTTGTGGCGAAAGCCCATATGGCCTTGCCGTCATGCCTGATATAATGTAGCCCTGCAGCAACTGTCTCATGGCTCGCAGGCATTCGAGAACCGCCAGCGGGAACAACTAGGGCGTCACCGAGGTGTCCTTCTGCAGCAAGGAATGTCCCCAGAATGCCGAAACCGTCAGGAACAACTCCTACGACCGCAGCGCCGGCGCCGTCAGAGAAAAACGCGTTGGTGCGGTAATCACGCCAGTCCATCATCTTTGAATGGACTTCTGCACCTATGACCAGTGATAGCTTGGTAGTACCGTCTTTGACGAACTTCTCGGCAACGGACAATCCGTAGATGAAACCAGCGCAGCCAGCTCTGATATCGAGAGCAGCGGCATTTGTCGCCCCGAGCTTCGCCTGAACTATGCACGCGGTACTCGGCATTATCATATCGTGGTTCGAGCAGGCAACAATAATCAGGTCAATGGCAGCGGGTTCGACACCGGCGTCCGCGAGTGCCTCAAGCGACGCCTTGTATGCAAGATCGGATGCAGCTTCGTCTTCAGAGCACACCCGGCGTTCCCTGATGCCAACTCTTGACACGATCCATTCATCAGTCGCCTTTGAAACGGCTTCAAGATCCGAGTTTTTCACGACCCTTTCAGGCAAGTAGTATCCCAGACCAAGGATTCCGACACCCATTATACCGTCTACCTACCCTTCCTTCAGAATAATCTCCAGACCCGAACGCTGCCGCCTGCCAGTTCTCTGACTCGTTTCTCAATGAGGTCACCGAAGGAGATGGTAGCTACTAGTGCACCATCAGACTGTATACTCGCAAGTTCCTCAAACGGCGCCACACGATACCCCATGAACCCTGAACACTGCTTGTCTGGCGAGTCATCAAGGACTGCTACTACAAAGATGTTCGGGAACTCCGACGTTACTGACAGGACGACCTCGGCCGTGTCGCCTGCTGGGCACAAGCAGATACGCAGGGGTTCTCGCCCAAGCAGCACTTCAATGCGACTAGCGATTTCATGCCTGGCGGTCTTATAGAGCCGTATTAGCTCAGCGTTATAGTCTACCAAGAGTCTTTCTCTGTAGTTGGCGCCCTCTTCGGTCAACTTGTAGAAAGATGCACGGTTGGACGCACCTACGCGCCTAACGTAGCCACGATCGCGAAAGCGGGCCATATAGTTGTTCACCATCGCCGGGCTCATCCCCGCGAATCTGCCGAGTTCAAGATGAGTAGCCCGTTCCGTTCTCATCAGACCTGTGAGGAGCTTCAGTTCCTTTAAGAGCACTCCATCTTTGACAAAAGCATCCACAAGACTGACCCCCGACGCAATTCAATCACTAATTGAATGTTCGCGGCCATCCTCACTATTCCTTCCGAACGTGGTTTCGGCGTCTAGACATTTGTCAAGTGCCGCTCGGTCTGCCGTCACAGGTCGGCCGTGGGTTTGTGTCCACCACAGAGTTGGCCGCGGCCGCGTGCGCCCGCGGTTTTTGTGACTTGCTCAGGGTCCCACGGAACTCCGGCATCGTCGCACACCCATCATGACTGATTCCTTCACGGCGCGCTACCTTGAGGAGCGTCATCCACAGGATCTTCAGGTCGAGCCAGAGGGTCCAGTGGTCCACGTACCAGACATCCAGCCGAAACCTGTCCTCCCAGCTTAGGTTGTTGCGCCCGTTTACTTGCGCCCATCCGGTGATGCCGGGTTTGATCTCGTGGCGTCGGGCCTGCTCGGGCGTATACCGGTCGAGGTACTCCATCAGAAGCGGCCGTGGGCCCACCAGACTCATATCACCCTTAAGGACGTTAAACAGTTCAGGGAGCTCGTCCAGGCTCGTGCTACGCAGGAACCGTCCAATGCGCGTGAGGCGTTGTTCGTCAGGCAAAAGCGTCCCATCGGGATTACGGAGGTCCAACATTGTCCGGAACTTGTACAACACGAACGGCTTACCGCGCAATCCCGGTCGGCGTTGCCGGTAGAGGATGGGTGTCCCCATGCTTGCCCACACGAGAGTTCCTACGGCTAATAGCACAGGGGAGAGAAGCAACAGCCCCAAAAGGGACAGTGTTACGTCCAGCAATCTCTTCACTATTGCTCTCACGACTGCCGTACTCATAGTTTGAAAACCCCAGTCCGCTGGGACAAGCCCACGGCCTCTCCCTAGGTCGGGGATCTGACTTGCTCAGGAAGGCTGGCGACCCTCGGAACGTCCTCAAGGGGCTTTGTCGCCCCGGACCGGACAAGGCCAGGGATGTGCGGATGCACCTCCAAACGCACCTGGATGGCGTACGCGTCTACGTCTGCTTTAGCTTACACCAATTGGCATTCCACGCCCAAGTCTTACCCGCAATAAGCGGGGACATTAGAGAAACTGACATGGTCACCCTGGGCAGACAACGAATCGGCGGCGAACTGTTCACCTACGCACGTGTAGAGGCAACAGAGCCAGCCAGCAATCTGATCAGGATCCTGGTTCAAACCGTCATCTACAATGGCATCCAGTTGATCCAAACGGGACGTGTCCGCTGTACACGAGAGATCCTGCACGTGGACAAACGTTCCAACAAGTGTTTATCACGTACTCTGCGTTCGTCAGATTCGCTAGTATGGAATCCATCCCTGCACCGGCAAGGGCAAGCTTGGTCAGCTTGTGCAGCTTGAGCAGGTGCACCACTGAGCGTGCCTCTTGGTTTGGTGTCGCAGACCAGCCATCTCACTACCCGTTGCATCGGCCATTCACCCCCAGTGGGGTAAGTAGATGTGACGCATTAAATGGTAGACTCGTACAAATACCCCAAAACAATCTTGGTCACAGTTCTCGAGACACACGCCTCCAGGTATTCGGCTGGTGGAGTCCACGCGCATGTCGACTCAAGAACAGTAGTCACTGATTGCAGAATCTGCTCAGGGTCAACGCCAGTGAGGATATTGCTCCCGCATTCGATCGTCTCAGGACGTTCTGTGACGTCACGCAGGGTCACATTTGGAACCCTGAAGATGCAACATTCCTCCTGGACGGTACCGCTATCACTCAACACACAACGTGCATGGCGCTCCAGCTTTACGAAATCAAGGAAGCCTAGCGGCTTCACGAGCCGGACACGCTCTGATTGTGGGCTAAGACCCGATTTGGCCAGTTTATCCGCCGTCCGCGGATGCAGACTAACCACCATCGGTTCTTGGCAAGTATCTGCAACTAATGCAAGGCCGCGTAATAGCTGCTGCAGGCGGGCAGGATCATCGACATTCTCCGAACGATGGAGTGTAGCTAGGAAGTACTCTTTCGGTACAACATCCAGGCGGTCTAACACATCGCTAGCATCAATCTGTTCTCTATAGGTCTCCAGCACTTCATAGATAGGGTTACCAATGACGAAGATACGGTGCCGCTCTATACCCTCGCGTAGGAGGTTTTCCTTGCTCCGATGAGTATAAGGCATTAACACGTGACTGCAGTGGTCAATGATCCGGCGATTGATCTCCTCCGGAACCCGGTCATCATAACACCGGTTTCCTGCCTCCATATGATAGACCGGAATTCCCATGCGGGCCGCAACTATTGCCCCCAAGCCACTGTTGGTGTCACCCAGAATCAGGAGACGATCAGGCTTTGCTTGAGACAGGACCTCACCGACACGGGATAGTATCTGGCCAGCCTGCTCGGCGAAGCTCGTAGCTTGCACACCGAGATAGATGTCCGGTGGACGTAATCCCAACTCATCAAAGAAGATATCACTTAGATTAGGGTCGTAGTTCTGACCCGTATGCACTAGGAGTTGCTCACAGAAGCGGTCCAGGTGCTTGATCACCTGACTGAGACGGATGATCTCGGGACGGGTACCAAAAAGAGTCATAACCTTCATGCCAGCACCTCTTCCGGAAGCTGTCCAGCCAAGTATGGGGCCAGTAATTCTCGTAAGCCATCATAGTCCAAGGTTACATTGGCTGAGGAGTACTCACCAGTCAAAACCGACCTACACTCTCCGCTCCCGTGCTCCGCAGTAGCTGCCACTTCTCTACCTAAGGCTGGCCGCAATTCGGGTAGCATTGGGCAAATCACATAGTAACCATCACGCTCAACGGTACGGTAAACCTCCTCTTCGGATACCATAATCTCATGGGTCTTCTCTCCGGGACGGATTCCCGTGTAGACGATCGGAATGTCTCTTCCATTGATAAGCACCTTGGCCAAGTCCAGAATCCGGGCTGCAGGGACTTTCGGTACGTAAATCTCCCCGGGCAATGCGCCACGAATAGCTGCGAAGACCGTATCTACCGCCTGGTCCAGGGTAAGCAAAAACCGGGTCATCTCCTTTGTCGTAATGGTCACCGGCCCCCCTTTACTGATTTGTTCCAGAAACAGGGGTACCACCGAACCGCGCGACGCAATTACGTTTCCATAGCGGACACAGACGAAGCGTGTTCTGAAACACTCTATATTCGCTTCGATAAGAATACGCTCCATCAGAGCTTTGGTCATTCCCATGGCATTGATTGGCTTACAGGCTTTATCTGTCGAGATCCCTATTACAGTCTCAACGGATGTATCGTTCTCGCAGATTGCGCGGACTAGGTTCTGCGCCCCCAGTATATTAGTTTGCACAGCTTGGAAAGGAAAGTACTCACAGGTCGGTACCTGCTTCAACGCTGCCGCATGGATAACCACATCGGCCTCACGTACAGCCTGGAGTACCGATGAATAGTCGCGCATATCACCAATACGAAAGCTAAGTAGCTCTTTGAAATTACGGTATATGATTTCATCGGTGGCAGCTTTACGGTTGAGGTACGAAAGACGCATATAGTGTTGTTTGGCCTCATCACGCGAAAACACAATGATTTTGGCCGGCCTTCCCATTTCGCCTGTTAGGAGGCGGCGCACCACCGTTCGCCCTAGGGAACCGGTGCCTCCTGTTACTAGAATACGCTTACCCTCTAAATTCACGGATACCCCTCCATTGCTCATAAGGTGTGGGGTCAGATGCCATCTCTTGCACCATTTCTACCCATGTCTGCGGTCTAAAGCCAGTTTCTTTGCGGAAACGGCTGCTATCCAAGGAACGATCGATTTGCACATTAGGGTAAGGCTCGATCTCGACGTTAACCTTGAATGCATCACGTAATAGACAAAGCAGTTCATACTTATTGATTGGTTCAGACGAGACCTGATAGACCCCCTGTAATTGCGGGTGCTTCTCAAGGATATCGGCAATGATTCTAGCCAATGCTAAAGTGGTAAAGCCGGCATAAATGGCTCGAGTGTAACCGCGAACTCTACCTCCCTGGTTGCCTAGGAACCACTCCACCAATCCGTTGGAAGTCCGCAGTTCGCGTCCGATGACAGACGTACGCAGAGTTAGGCACCCAGATCCGCTAACCTCCCCAAGGAACTTGGTCCTTCCATAAAGGTCTTCCGCATCGGAGGGGTCCTCCTCTGTATACATTCCCTTGCGTCCGGAAAACACGCAATCAGTGCTGATGTGGATTAGCCGGGCACCGCTAGCCTGGCAAAGAGCAGCTAGCCGGTGGGGGAAAAGAGAGTTGACGGTCAGGCTGACAATGGGGTCCTCCGCTGCCGGCAGTTGCTTTATGATGCCGATACAATTGATAACGGCTTCGGGACGTAGCGCAGCAAAAGCTCGAACGACGGAATCAAAGTCGAATACATCGACACCGCCCATGAAACGATCGGGATCAAAAAAGCCATAACGAGCATATTCACCATAACTTGCCCGAGCAACAGCCCAAGTATCAAATCGGTCCCTATAGACCTGCCAAAGCTTGTGGCCCAGCATACCTGTGGCACCGAGGATAACAACCCGCATTTCTATACCAACTCCTTCTTAGCCCATGCCATGTACTCTACTAGACCCTCCCATAGACTTGTAGTCGGCTCATAACCCAAGACGCGTCGCGCTGCCGAGATGTCTGCTAGACTATGGCGTACATCGCCTTTTCGAGGAGGGCCATATTCTACCTTCGGTTGAATGTTACCGGCTTCAGCCATAAGGCGTGCTAATTCGTTAATCGTAACCGCTGTCCCGCTCCCGATGTTGAAGGCCCCGGAGATGCCCCTGACCATAGCGGCTTTATAGTTAGCCATTGCCACATCCCGCACATTCACGAAATCCCGGCTCTGTTCGCCGTCACCAAAGATGGTAATAGGAAGCCCATGTAGCATCCGGTGTGCGAAGATCGGGATAACGTTACCGTAAGCATCGTAGCGCTGGTTGACTCCGTATACGTTGAAATAGCGTAGGCAGATGGCCTCTAGCCCATATAACTTGGCATATGCAAGGCAGAGTTTCTCCGCCGCTAATTTGCTGGCACCATATGGGGAATCCGGCTCGACAGGGTGATCCTCCTTAATTGGCAGTTGCTTCAGCTCACCAAAGATCCCTGCGGAGGACGAAAACACAACTTTACGGACACCCGCATACCGGGCCGCCTCAAGGATCCGTAAGGTACCGATTACGTTGATTTCGGAATCCTGAATGGGGTTTTCTATCGAACGCATGTTTCCCACAGATGCCGCCAGATGGAATACTACCTCGGCCCCCTGTATGGCCCGAGCAACAGCGATGTGGTCACGTATATCCCCTTGGATAAACTCAACATCGGGAAATGGGTCGAGATTCTTACGATAACCTGAGGACAGACTGTCCAACACCACAACAGAATGCCCTTCTTCATACAATAACTTGACGATATTGGAGCCAATAAACCCGGCCCCGCCAGTCACTAATGCTCGCATTATCGTTGCACTTCCTCACTTCTAGATGCGCGAGTGTCCTGCCCGGGTACTCGCGACTTCAGTCAACAACTCTTCGTACCAACCCAACAGCACTTGTCGGGTGTAGTTGGCCAGGTAAGCTGCGCGCCCTGCCTGTCCCATTGCCTCCCGCTCCGAAGGAGACATCGTATATAGCTTACGGACCGCAGCCGCGAGAGCCTCTGGGTCCTCTGGGTAGCACACTACACCCGCCCCTGCATTGCGCACAACATCGGCTGCATCACCGGCTACTGCCGCCAAGATAGGACGCCCGCAGGCCAGATACGCCAATATCTTAGACGGTATCGTGATTTCAAATAGCGGGTCACGCTTAAGATGCACAAGCAACACATCGGCAAGGGCATAGAACCGCGGCATCTCCACCGCCAGCTGACGCCCCAGAAAACGCACATTTTGTAACCCGCGTTCATGGGCTCTTCGCCGTAGCATAGATTCCTCCACGCCGTCACCGATAAACACGAATTGTATCTGCGGCAGGTCGCGGAGTAAATCAGCTGCCTCGATTACGTTACTCAGCGCCTGGGCTGTACCCATATTGCCAGCATAGATTATATTGAACCGCCCTGACAGCCCGTGCTGGACAGCGAGCCCCGGGTCCGGCGGCACAGGCCTATAGATATCCTCGTCCGCCCAGTTGGGGATGACGTGGATCTTTTCAGGAGGGACACCCTTGGCGACCAGATTGCACTTGAAGCCGGGCGAAATAACAGTGATCGCTGTAGCGCGACGATAGACAAATTGTGCCAACCCACCCAACCATTTAGCGACGAATTCCGAAGACATCATACCACTAGCTACCACGGTTTCTGGCCACATGTCCTGGATTTCATAAACAAACGGGATATGTCGCAGCAAGCTGATCCACCAGGCCGGGATACCAACTGTAAGAGGAGGGTGATAGACCCACATCACGTCGGCAGCACCGCAAAGCACCGGCCCCATCAGCGAGGCAGAAGCCGCGAAGCTGATGTAATTCAGTATCCGGCGTGCTGCCGAGCGGCTATGGTCAGGATACAACGGCAGACGTAGCACTCGAACCCCGTCCCTATGCTCCCACTGCCAAAGCCGTTGACGGTAGCCTAGATAAATGCGTCCCTGCGGATAATTAGGGAAACCAGTAATCGCTGTTACTTGGTGACCCCGTGCTACTAAGTCTTTACCTAACAGGTGAACCTTAATGTCTGGTTCGGGGACATACCATTGGGATAAAAGCAAGATCCGCATCTCTTACAACTCCAACGCCTTTAGAAATAGCTCCCGATTAGCCCGAATCAGGTCTGGATTCTCCGAGAACTGCCTTCCACAGTCCCGAGCTCGCTGGGACATTTCACTAGGCCCAGCTTGGTCCATAGAGACCATTCCGTTTGACACCTGTCGCCAATCATGAAATTCACCCAGGGGTGCGTCAGATAATTCACCCACCCCGCGCTCATGTAATTCACCCACCTGGGTGGCGCGAATGTTTAGTTCAAGATCCGGCTGCCATCTCCTCCTTTCCGACTGGAAATGAAGATGAAAGTGGGTCGGAGCCGGCCCGCCCTCGGTCAGGGCGCCGGAGCGGGCGGTAGCTCTTCCCCTCCATCAGGATGTAGTGAGAGCTGTTGATGAGGCGGTCAAGGGCTCCTTCCGCCAGGACCGGATTGGGGAAAAGGGCATACCAGTCCTTTGGCGTGCGGTTTGAGACCACTATCAGCGAGCCTGAGCGGTAGCGCTCGCAGACGAGCTCGTAGAAGTCCTCGGCCTGCAGCGGGGTGAGATCTCGCAGTCCAAAGTCGTCGATGATGAGCAGATCCGGCTGGAGATATACGCGCAATCTCTTCTCGAACGTGCCGTCAGCGTGGCCGCCGCCGAGATCCGCAAACAGTTTCGAGGCCTTCCGGTAGATGACGCTGTAGCCCCTTTGACAAGCAATGTGTCCAAGTGCCTGGGATATGTGTGACTTCCCGACCCCAACTGGCCCGGAGATTATGACAGACTCTTTGCGTTCGAGGTAACCGCATGTTGCAAGGTCCCGGATGGTGGCAGCCGGGATCTTGGGGTTATAACCGAAATCGAACTCGGAAAGCGTCTTGATTTCCTCAAACCGCGCACGTGCCACCCGCTGAGCTAGCGCCTGGTTTGCCCGGCGATTGATTTCATCTTCAAGCAGCAAGTCAAGGAACTCGAGGTATCCGAGCTTCCCTTGATGTGCCTGTTCGAGGCGCAAATCCAGTGTATCGAGCATACGTCCGAGTCTCAGCCGTTTGAGTTTCTTTTCGAGTTCATGAGCCTGCACCTGATTCATCCCTCCCGTACATCGCTATCGATGGTAAAGGCCTCGATTCCATGCAAAAGAGCCCCGGCGCTCCGGCTAGTCTGTTCAGGCGTGGGCTCTTCGTCGAGCCCGCAGGAAAGAATGCCCTTTACGGTCCTGTACCTGGCGTCACCGAAGGCAAGGGCCCTTGCGCAGGCCCGATCGAGCCTCTCGGCGCCGTAGGTGTCGCAAAGCCGTATTACGCCTTGAGCCTGGCGCAAGTGTGTCAGAGTCTCCTCACGAAGGAGCTCGAGCACCAACCTGAACACCGATTCTCCCATTTCCCTTGCCTGGCGAATGCACCACTGCGGGGTCCTCTGAAAGAACGCAGTCTTATCAGGCGGAAGGTCCTCTGGGTCAGTCTGCCTCCGCACACCAGGCCTGCGTATATGGGTCTTTACGAGCTCATCTCCGAGGTAGAACTGGACTTTCTTGTCGGTGGCCCTCACGGAAAGCTCCTGCCCGATATATCGCCAGGGAACTGAATACATCACACGCTTCACCATGCAGTGAGAATCCGGTGCGACCTTGGCAGTCTGCCATACGGCGATCTCCCACCGCTCCGGAAGGGGCTTTAACGTCGCCTTTTCGACAAGGTTGAATACCTCAAGCGGCTTTTGCCTCGTTGTGCCGTGGATCCTCATGCCGGCGACCTCGATACACCATCTTGAGGCTTCCCGGTCGATTTCGCCAAGAGAAGAGAACGTCCGGCCCGTGAAGAAGCTCTCCCGTACGTATGGGACGAGCCGTTCCACTCGAGGCTTGTCCTTCGGCTTTCCCTTACGGCATGGGTCTATGAGCACGCTGTAGTGGGCGGCAAGCTCTTCATATGCCCGATTCAGCTGGGGATCATAGATATCCGGCTTGAGCACCCCACCCTTCAGGTTATCCAGGACAAGGCGCTTGGGAACCCCACCAAAGAACTCAAGACCTTCCATGTTGCACTCGAGCCATGAGCGCGTGTCCATACGGTTGACAACCTTGATGAACATGTGCCTGCTGAACAAGAGAACCATTATGAAGACCCAGAGCCTGCGTGAGGTCCCAGTGAGAGGATCGCCCCACTTGCCCAGATATCCGAAATCAAGCTGGGCCTCCTCCCCCGGCGCCACCTCCGGTCGGTAAACCGTCACCTGGTCTGGCGTAACCAGCGCATCGGGCATCACAGTCCGAACATATCGACGGAAGGTGCTTATGCTCACGTCAAGCCCTGTAGCTTCACATAGCCGCCGCCATACCGTGCTCATGCAGTTGGTCGCAAGCCCCTCGGCGATGTAGTCCCGATACTTGTCCAGCTCACCAAAGCAACCCGAACGCGCTATCTGGTCAATGACCTCGGGGAAGTGCTCCCTTACGAAAGCCTCCCACTCCTCGGGCGTGTTTTGGCCGTCTTGCTTGAACCCGGCTTCGACCGCGGCCCGGATGTACTTGCGTACGGTATTCCTATCCACACCCAAGCTCCGTACGATCGAACGAAAACCCTTTCCTGCCTGCCAAGGCTGGTAAATCTCGATGATGTCGCGCATGGCAAAACTCCTTCTTCCCATTCTGACACCTCCTGGCATCAGAATGGCAGATCTGGCAACTGCGCGTCATCCAGGGTGGGTGAATTCCTTGACTGACCCCCCGGGTGAATTTCGTGATTGCGGGGTGGGTGAATTCCGTGATTGTCCCCTGGGTGAATTCCTTGACGCTTTTGCGTCTCAGATGGGTGAATTACTTGATTGTCGACAGACACCCTATGGAATTCTTCAGGTTCTGACAATGGCGGGCTCCACCCGCCCTGGCTTCCAGACAATTCATTTAAAGAGGTGGACTATTAGTTTCGGCCAGGTTATCTTCCAACAGATAAGCAGATAAGCTGTCGCGCCCCTTATGCTACCCTTTAATCTGATGGCATACATTCTTTCGCTATGACGTTTCCGGTTTTCATCGCTGAACGCGAGATGCTACTTCTTTGAGAATCCTATACAGCTGGCTGGCACTCCGCCTCCATGAAAATCGGTGGACGTTTTCACGCCCTTTCTGAACTAGCATCTCCCGAAGCTCTGCATCTCGGAGAATTCTATCCATTGCATTGGCAAGTCCGACTATATCATCAGGATTTATGTATAGTGCAGCATCTCCACCCACTTCAGGTAATGACCATGCGTTCGATGTTACCACAGGTACCCCCGCCGCCATTGCCTCTAGTACTGGCAAACCGAAACCCTCGTACCGCGACGGGAACACAAATAAACTCGCTCCCGCATATAACTTACAGACCTCTGAAAAGGACCTGTTCCCTAGGAAATGCAGTCTCTCACCAACGCGCGATTCCCTGATAATACTGTCGATAAACGCTTTGTATGGATCCTTACCCCCACCCACATAGTCACCAACTATAACTAGATCTAGGTCGTGCGCAAAATCATGCACCAGAAGGTCAAGTGCTCGGATAGCTGTCTCCAAATTCTTGTAAGGTCGAAGCACGGAGACAAACAAGGCATATGGTCTATAGATCCCAAGTGACTCAAGATAGCCTTGGGGTGGCTTACTCCCGGCCAGCTCACACATCTTCTCTTCGTCTACGGCCAGATGCATGACCCTGACTTTATCAGGTGAAAGTCGTATGTGGGCCAGAAGATCATCTCTGTGGTTAGCGGACGCAACAAGGATATGGGAAGCTACCTTCATAGAAGTTCGCGTAATTAGGTCACCAATCTTCTTGTTGATGGAATCGTATTCCACAAAATGGAACATCCTTACCTGCACCATTAATACCGTCGGTACAGGGGAGAACACAGGACACCGATTATTGGGACAAAATAGGACATCGAGGTGCATCCTTCGCGATATATATGGAATGACAATCTGGTTAAAAACTTCTGCAACTGCCGCGCTGGTCCCCGATGGAAGCTTTATCAGTTGGACCCGCGGCTCCAACTCGCCAAGCACGGACTCCTGCCCGTCTGAGACGAAGATGATGCACTGGTCTTCGGGAGTGATCTCTTTCTGTAGCGCATGAATGAGACCCTGGAGAACCGTTTTTCCGCCGCCTGTCCTCGAAATGTTACCAAGGGCCACAATACCCAGCCTCATGCCCGTTCCTCTCATTCTTATAACCCGAGAAATAAAGATCTGCTATAGCAAAGGCCCCGCATCAATCTTATTCACGGTCACATAAATCCACATTGTGAACACCTAATGCCGTTGCAATGAATTGTGGAAGTATCGATTCGAGCGAATAGGATCTGGCTACAATTTCACGCAACTTCAACGGCTCATAGATTGGCAAGGCACCCCTTAGGAAATCGCTAAGCAACTGCGCGATGGCATGTACACTAGTATCCTCCGCTAGCCATCTCTTCTCAAAACGCCCTACCACCTCCGGGATAGCCCCAACGGGTGTCGCCAACACTGGTCTACCGCAAGCCAAAGCCTCCAGAGCTATTAAGCCGAAGCACTCCAGCTCCGCAGTCGGCAACACGAAGGCATCTGCCGCCGCATACATTACAGGCAAAATATCCTCCCGCACCAAACCAGCGAAATGCACATACCCTTTTAGCCCTAGGTCCTCCGCCAGCGTTTCTAGCTGTGCGCGCAGCGGCCCTTCTCCTCCTATGACTAAGTAGAACTCCCGCCCGGCGGACTTGACTTCCCTTAGAGCATAAAGTAGCCTATCAAGTCCCATGCGCGGCACCAAGCGACGTAGCGTAAAGAGTATAGGAACATCCCTCGGCCACCCCAGTTGATATTTCGCAGCTTCGCGGTCTTGAATGACCCTAAACCTATTTAGGTCAACCCATCCAGGGATAACTTGGGTCCTGCGCTGTATACCCGCTCCGTGGAGACGCCCTAGCATCGTCCTTGTGTACTCCGAAAAAGCGGTTATACAATCAGAGCGTTTAAGGCACCGACCCTCAATCTTGTGGGTCAAGTGCGCGGCCATTAGAAGCCCTAACCGCCGGAGTAGTGGCGCCCCCCTTCCGGTAGCCGCCATCTCTAGACGAACAGGCGAATGAACTGAAAAGCAGCTCCTGACTCTCCCGCTATAAAGGGCCAATGCGCCGTCATAATGAAGTAGAGAATGCCCGTGTACAAGGTCTACTTGGGAACCAATATAGCGGGCCAGCAAGTCCTTTGTTCGTTTCTGGTGCGCCCAGATCCGCCGTGGGTCGAATTGGCCAAAATGCGGGGTTGGGTACCGCAAAACGTGAAGGCCGTCCTGAAAACAGTATTCAGGCTTGCTTCCAGACGTATCTTGCGTGACTACCCACACCTCATGACCAGCCCTCGCTAGGAACACTGCTTCATCAAAGGCCAGACGGGCAGACCCGCTGGGATGATCTGGATGGTATTGTATCATGGGAATGATAACTCGCAAGAGATACACCTCTCTCCTAGTTACTAATGGTCCCGAGCATCGGGCTAGGGATAATATTGGCAGCCTAAGCTAGCCACCGCGAATGTTCCCGCGACTGAGGTATATGATATGTTGCCCCCTTTATCCGTAGCCTTACAAGCCAACACGACACATATAACAGGATAATACCAATTAATGGAGCTCTAAAATAATAGAGGAAAAATAGGTTCCAATCCATTTCAGTCCTACATAACTCTATTAATAGATATAAATAGATAGCTACAGAGGCAATGTTGCCGCCGAAACGCTTCATGAAAGAAACAGCCATTCTCCATCCCACTTCTACATAAATTATAAATCCTAATGGCACAAGGAAGAATCCCAACCAGCCACCGACCAATACACCCGAACTGAAGAACGTGTCTGGGTAGTCCATAGCAGGCCAGCCCATATTAATAAACAATCTCTCATATTGTCCTACGAATGTCTTGGTAGGCCACAACGCCCGCGGTATCATGTTCATTATACCTTCCGCTATAATGCCGAAATTCGGCGCCGCGGTCGACCTATATTTCATATATGCAACCGAAAAGTCAGATAAATCGAGCCTATATCCCAGCTCTGCAACAGACGTATACAAAGGACTTGATGTATTCAGATACGGACGCCCCAGAAGACCCAATATTACTACCCCACCTACTGTGCCCAACACGAATACCAAGAAAGTAGTCCACCGCCAAAATCTCCTCACCATGCACGGACCTTTATTAAGCGAAAGGCAGATGCCAATCGATAAAACTGTAACCAAAAGACGGAACCTACTTTTCATGAATATGGCCCAGAACAGATGTAATCCGATACCCATGAATGCCACCGGATTCCTTCTCCGTGTTACAATTATCATAGCACTCAGAATCAGGACTATATCAGAGACTACCGAATCTAATGCCAAAACAACCAAGCCCGAGTACGGGAGCATCATGTACCGAGCTATTCCAATTAAATAACTCGGACCATAACCTAATCCGACCAATGAAGCCTTTAGCGCCACCTCGCCAACCAGGCCTAATACAACAACACGCGAAAGGTTGTGAGCAACTTGAGCGATACACTGCTTATCAATTACTATGTTAAGCCTACTTGAGAGACCTCGTATTAAGACAAGGCATAGCAATAGGGCACAGAAAATAGCGATAGAACCATAAAACCTTTCTTGGACAGTAATTGAGAATTGCGGATAGAATTCTAGTCCGGCAAAATACTTAATACTGCCTGCAAGGTAATAAAGCGAGCTCACAAGCACAAATACAAGCGACGGAGCCCTTAGGAGAGAAAATCTGGTGATCGTTTCTAAGGTAGCTTCCAATAGAATGATCCCGCTAATTAGATGTAAGATAAAAAAGAGCCACTTAATCGAATCTACCTGTAAACCGATGGCAGCATACGCACCCGTAAGGATATATCCAATGCATAAGAAAATTACCTCAATTACCTCAAGGAGTCTACGACGCATTGATAAAACCTTCCTATTCGTACGTTCTCATAGAACTACCACATCCTGCCGAACATATGCTCGACAATAGTACTATATCAAGACAAGTTAAGTAATTCAGCATAAATAGACATAATTTTACGACCTACTGCTTCCCACGAATATTCACAAAGGATCAATTCCCTCAGACCAGAAACTTTCTCTTGACTTATCTGCATGGCTTTCAATACACCACCCTGGATACTCGAAATGGATCGCGGATTCACATATTCAACAAAGTCGCGGAAATACTCATGGGTATTTCCTTTAGAAGTTACAGCTAAGCGACATCCGGCAAGTGCACCCTCCAGTGCTACAAGCCCAGGGATCTCAAACAACGATGGCATCGCTAAGACATTTGCAGCAGCGTATGCGGAGCTTAGCAGTGGATCCCGATGGTCAAGCCTACCCAAGAAATACGTCATGGGGCGTCGGAGTTCCAGGCAGCATTTATAGTATTGGGGATTTACAGAACAATCGCCAATTAGGACGACGGGGACCTCTATATCGCGTAATGCCATGAGAAGCCGCAGCTGATTCTTCAGAGGCTCGACCCTTCCAACACATAATACAAAGCCGCTCAGCCCATATCTCTGTCTAAAAAGGTGGGGAGTAGCACACGCGAAATCTGCGGATACTCCAACATTAACAATTCTCAGTTTCTCCTCCGAAATTGAGAAGATCCTCCGTAAATGATAGGCTTCGGACTCTGAACTAGCGATGACTATGTCAGCCAGGTTTAGTACACTCCTCGCCATGGCAAAATAAGATGTAATAGGAATACCTAACTTTTTTGGTAACCCAGTAATTCTTGTCCATAGAGGTTCTAGACGTGGCCGCCGGGGCCAGAATATTGATGATATGACAATCTTTAGGCCACGCTGCCTTGCGAAACGAAGGATCTCAGCGCTGGATGGATCAATATGAAACCAATGCACGATGTCAATTCCGTTAAACGTCGTTCGATCCCACTGTGAATATAAGCTTACAGTGGCCCCGAGACGCTCGAGAGACTCCCGGGTGCGCTCCAATTGTACCTCAGCGCCTCCATACATTAAGTATCCAAAAGGAAGATTGCCAAACAATATTTTGATCATTAGTCACCTCCCGACAATAAATAGGCTTTATGTAGCGAGGTCTCTGAAAAAGTCGGCCAGGAGCGCCGGGCCACCCGACGCGTAGTGGCCCTAGCTGAGCTTCTTTGTCGGGGCTGCGCCGACCGAATGTGACCAAGGCCGGTTTTTCAGAGACCTCGTAGCTGGCGTTTGACACCTCATTTCTGCGAGGCTTTGTCGTCATTGGGCTTCAGGGCATACGAGTCTCGCGTACCACAACATTCCTCCCCCGGGTTGCTCTGTCGGCGTGGCAGTTCGGTCACCAGTAGAGGAGGTCTCATGCCGAGCGCTCTGAATGCCAAATCGGCATGCCCTACGAGCTCCGTCCTTGCAAGGTAGCGCTTGCCGTCCAGGTTTATCTCGACCGCCTTGACCTGCTCAAGGTGGTGAAGGAGGTCGTCGTAGGGCACAGCCTCCTCGGTGATGGCTCCGAGCTTCCGACGCAGCGCCATCTCAAGCACAAGCGCCAGGAAACACACCATGATGTGCCCCCGGATCCGCTTCTCCGTATAGTGGTAGATCGGCCGGAGGTCAAGACCGCTCTTCAGCTCCCGAAACGCCCTCTCCACCTGCCAGAGGCTCTTATATGAGGTGGCTACGTCTTGAGGCGTGAGATGGGCGTTGGTCCTCAGGACGTACTTCCCGTCATACCTCTCTTCCGCCTTGACGGCGTCTTCATCGATGGACGGCTTCGCGCCCTCCATCTTGACATACCTGCGGTAGCCGTGGTTTCCGATGAGCGACTTCGATGAGCCAGAGGAGAGCCTCTCTCGAAGGGCCGTCACCATGGCCTCCCGCGCAGCCCTGTCATGCTCGGCTTCCACAGGGTCGAAGCAGACTATGTACCGGGTGCCCTCGTGCATGACTTCTTTCACTTGAAGATTCTCGGCTACGATGGAGTAGCGCCCAGCTCTCGACAGCACCTCCCGGGCGGCCTTGGCCTTACGCATCCGCACCCCGACTATGTACTCGAGCCCGGCCTTGTCGATCTCCTTCAGCACCTCCTCCGGTACCATCCCCCGGTCGGCCACGAGGATCACCCGCGCCAATCGGTGGAAGTGGTGTAGCTCTAGCTCCTCTCACTCGGGACGGTACACGTCACGCATCCACTCAGTCATGGCAGGCTTGCTCATGGGGTCGCACAGCCTGTTCAGCACCATCGCGAACGCCGCTTCCTCGAAGTCGGACTGGATTGATGTCGCGTCTAGAGCCCGGCTCACAAGGCCGCCAAGACCAAGTTCCTCCCACAGCCTTTTGAATATGAGCGCCGGCCCCCAGACCCTCGCCGATGTAGCCTCGAGCTCCTTGGCCCGGGAGATGATCCACTCGCGGGCGGAGAAGCCGGCGAGCGCTTCTATGAGCTCGTCGAGCTTACCTTCCTTCAGCTCTTCGATCCTGTCAAGGTTAGCCACGACCCTCTGGCGGATCCTCTCGCCGACCCGCTCACCCTTGACAAACTGGAGGTATGTGCGTGTTGAGCCGTCTTCGTTTCGCCACCTACGTTAAGAGCCATACCCCATCGACGTGGCACAACATTTTCCGATCTTCCGGATTCCGATGTCCATTCTATGCGGGTTTGCGGATCCGCCGTACATCAAAACCCCGTTTTTCTGTCAAACGTGAGCTGAGAATAACGGTCCAGCCACCGGTTCATGACCGCCGTGACCCTAGTCAAGCATCTCGCTAGTATCCATCTGACTTTATTACGTGGACGCATATATCTGCTCATCACCACACTAAATGGGTGGTTTCGGAGGGCAACAAAAAACTCTTCTCGATGAGGAGAGACCGTAACTGGTTTTACAAGACATGGATTACCATTTACCGCCGCCTCAAAAGAGCAAGAACGTAGTTGAATATTGCTGCTACAGCGACTAAGAATCTCCTTTCCCTTGCTTGTATTTACTAGGACCAAGGATACCCCCTTGTCATCATCTAAATTGACGTCAATTGATCCGACACCCCAGAAATCACCAAGAGTTATATCACCTAATCTGGGAATCCTTATGAAGAGACACTCATAACAAGATGGCCTCAAGTAAAGATTCCGCAAAAAGCCATACATGTACGGATCACAGTCGAAAGACCTGATATATTCACTGCCATCCAAAAACCTCACATTTACGGAATATCTCTTCCAGCCTTTATGCTTATCACGAAAGGACACATTTGCTACACTAGCATTGTGCTGCTCCTCTAGAAATTTAAGAAAGTGCCTAAACACCTTTGCGGATGGCACACCATGACATACCAGGTCACAGGTAACTAGATTTTCATTTTCCGCTCCTAGGTAGGATCGCAGCCCCGCAACTTGGCAGGGAGTACCAACAAAAAGGACATCCCTCCCTTCTTCTAACAACTGACGAAGACCTCTATACAAGAATCCGATATGACTCTGCAGGTATTTAGAACCACGTAATTTCCCAATCTCATTCTTGCCCTCAACGATAATATGCTTTACGGCGAGGAAATTCTCGGTCCATGCAGCACCAACGACTACGCCTCCTACATTCAACACCGTGTCCGCAAGGACTGAAAACACGCCGCCTGATGAGCTACTAAGCCTTACATTTTCGTCTCTGGCCCAGGCAGCATAGGCTTCCGCCCTCTCCTGGCTAGGGGGAAAACCGTTTGGATTAATGACAGGACATACACTAACGCATCTCCCGCATACTTTGCAGATATCATCATTAACCCTCGGATATCGAAATCCTTCTTCATCTTCTTCCATCTGGATACAATCAATAGGACAAGCATTAACGCAGGCCTCACAACCGCAACAAGCCCTACCAAGTTCTCGTATTGTCATATATAAATTCCCCTCAGTTAACCACTTCCAACTATGATCATTCGCCACTATTCAAGAAGCTTACGAACAAGCTTTCCCGCCTCCCATGCAGCGCTGATATATGACGGCATTATCTTATTCATGTGCCCGCGTAATTCATTCTCTCGCTCACACAATTCACCAAAGATATGAAGCATCTCTCTCTCAGAACTGAGACGTTGGACAGCTAATACCAAACTCTCCGTTCCGAGAATATCTTTGGCAATCCCCCGAGCCTTCACACTATATCCAAGCGCAAGCGTAGGCACACAGCTTGAATAGGCTGCTATCGTCGAATGGGTGCGGGCGCCTATGAACAAGCGACAATGCGAGATTAGACCCTTGAGCTGCGGCGCGCTGTAATTCCCATCAATCCAAATCACCCGGTGGGTATCCGGAAAACTATCAAGAAGCTGCCTAAGGGGCTCTCGGTCATCATTATATGGCCATGTAACATGAGGTATAAGAGCTATGCTATTGTCCGTAGTCTCCAGTATGTGTTTCATTAGGGCATAAACCGACCTCAGAGTGAGCCCCGACTGCCGTTCATACTTCATCACAAGTGGACTTATATTGATCCCAATGGTCTTCCCATCCTGCCATCCTACGGGTAGAGGGGGATCTTCCCTTTCCATAACAAAAGCGGGATCCGGACACAGATGAAGATTTATCAAACGTTTATTCTCCAGCGCTTCATATGTGATTGACTCCCGTGCAGTAATAAGGTCGAAAAGCCTCAAATCTTTTTCCATCTCAGTATCTATGAAGCTTGGCTCAATCGACGTTCCCCAAAGAATTAGTTTCTTATTAACAGCCTTGACAGCGCGGTCAATTGCATAAAGCCAATATGGGGTTTCATAACAATAGTTGTCTCCACCTACCGATAAACAAATATCAACATTGTTGACATAATTTATAGTAGGATAATTGAAAAAAGTGAACGCTCGAATATAGTCGTGCATTACTCTCTTGTAAAATTGAAACTTAACCCAGCTCGGAGTTAGCCTTCTAAGATGCCGGCAATGACTAATATAATTGGATATATATGGAATATGCGCATCGACATCTTCCCTTACCCGAAATGAAGCAACCGTTATCTGGACACTATCCCCAAATGCTTTACGAAGAATAGTAGTAGTACTTCTAATAAGTGCTTCACACCCGCGATTCCCGCTACCGCCATGACCGTAAAGTAGGACCTTAGGTTCGCCTTGGGTCACAAAATCCCCCCTATGCTGCAACTTGAAGGCCATACCTTCGATAGATGATCCAACTCGCTAATATATGCTAGTATCCCATAGCTTACTAATACTTCAATAAATGATAAACAGTCGACATAGGAGACAGTTTCTGTACCTGCGATGAATCACCCGGCAAGTCACCCAGTTACGCACTATTCATGGGTAACAATACCCTATAACTGAGGTCCCCTACGCACTATCTCCTGCCCGCTCCCCATCCGCGAACCTTTAACTCCTGCTCCTTCTGTTCCCCATTCTGCTGGGCCTTCCTCGCCCTCAGCATCTCCGTAACCTTCTTCAAATTCCCGCTCCTCCTCTTATCCGCTACGAGCACCACATTATCCGAGTTTACTACCACCAGGTCCTTCACCCCGAAGGCAACAAAGAGCTTATCCCCTACAGAGTTCTCAATGATGTTCCCACTCGCCTCGATGGCGATAGCTTCGCCATTTATCACATTTCCGTTCTCATCCTTATCGTAAATCCGCTCGAGAGCAGCCCACGTCCCAACATCGTCCCAGCCGAAATCCCCTGGCACAACCACGATATTGTCCGCCTTTTCCAGCAGGGCATAGTCGATGGACCTGCGCTCCAGCGCAACAAACCTCTCCCGGATACCATCCTGACCCCTCTTAAGAAGGCCCTCGATCTCAGTCAGTCCGTTATAAAGGATAGGATCATATTTCATAAAAGCTTTCCTGATCGCCGACATTCTCCACACGAATATTCCTGCATTCCAGAGGTACCTATCGCTTTTGAGAAACCCAAGAGCCTCATCTAAACTTGGCTTCTCGGTGAACCTCCTAGCTCGGTAAGCCATAAAACCCCGCTCCATAAGGCTTCCTTCGAGGTCTGTCCGGCTCAAGGAGGCTGCCATAGGTAGCTCCTCCCCGCACTCTATGTAGCCATACCCCTCCTCAGGCCGCGTGGGCCTGATGCCTATGGTCACCAAATGGTCTCCGCTAGCCGCCACCTTTGCCGCATATCTTAAAGTCTGGGCAAACCTCTCCTCATCCAGCACCACGTGGTCACTCGGCAGCATGACCATAACAGCGTCCCTGATGCGCTGCCCCACGTAGACCATGGCATATCCCACTGCAGGGGCCGTGTCGCGGCTTGCCGGCTCTGTTATGAGGTTCTCAGGAGGAAGGGCCGGGAGTTGCGAGAGGACAAGCTCCCCATAGTCAGGTCCGGTTATCACGTATATGCCATTTACGTCGTTCGTGACCTTCAGCGCCCGTTCGAAGGCTTGCTGGAGGAGGGTCCCCTCTCCCCACAAGTGCAAAAACTGCTTGGGCATTGAAGCAGTGCTGCGAGGCCAAAACCTCTCGCCTTTCCCTCCAGCCATGATTACCGCGACAGTGCGCACGATGCATCCTCCCATTGTCGAAAACCCTCGGGTCATGGGGATACGCCCGGCGCTGCCGGCCGTGCGAGCTACCGTCTTCCTACTTCCGCCCGCTCAGACTCGCAGGCCGACATGCCGTCACACAGGCGGTCGGATGCACGAGGCGGACACGTGCGTCCTTCCCAGAATGCACCTGACGTAGCTGTATACGAACAAGATCTGGATTTCTCCCCCTGTGTCGAAACTCCTTCTTTCGTGCTGCCAAGCAATGGGCGAAGAAGTGGGTCAACTTGCCACCGTGTCTTCGGCGTCCTTCCCAGTGCGGGGAACCGGAAGGGCGCGCCACCGGATCAGGTCAGCACAGGCCTGCGTAGTCGCATGTCCCGCATGCCATGCTACCCGCAGGCGAGAAGTGTCCGCTCCGGATCCCGTGGACCCAGCGGCACATGTCCTCGTGGAACCGCGCGAGTTCGCTGGGGTTCTCTTCCACGGGTATCGCCGCGCCGTCCTCGGAGTCGAGGTCATGGATGACGAGGCGGACGGGTTTCAGGCCGAGCGTCCGGACCGCCTGGGCGTAGAGGCGCAGCTGGTTCTGGTGCTGCGGAAGCGGCGGGCGGTTCTCGGCGGTCTTGATGTCCACTATTTCGACCGCGGACGGGTCGGGTCCTGCCGCTCGTAGCAGGAGGTCGATCCTCCCACGAAGGCGGGCACCGTCGAGGGGAATCTCGAAGCGGCGCTCGACGTCCAGGGTTCGCGCGAGGTCCGCCCCGTGCCTCCTGACGTAGTTCGCGAGGCGCCTGTTCAGGGCATCCAGCATGGCCTCGCGCTGGGCGCGGCTTGCGAACGGGAGGTAGAAGCACTCCTGCAGGATCGCGGCTGCGTCGCCCGGGGAGGGCAGAGCATTCAGCCTTGCCCTCCGCGCCATCTCGCACACCACGTGGTGGGCGACCTTGCCGAAGCCCAGCGCGGGGGCGATGGGGGGCGCGAAGCCGCACACGTAGCGCAGGTAGTATTTGCGCGGGCACTCGCTATAGACGAGGAGCTGTCCGCAATCGACGACAAGGCCGTCCTCTCGGCTCCTCGCCGACCCAACGGCGAGCGGCCTCACTTCGCCGAGCCGCCGGAACTCGCCCTTCGCCGTCTCGCTGGACGCGAGGTCCCGCAGGAACTGGGAGGGACAGGTCTTTCTCCCCTTGTGTTCGCCGAAGAAGCTCAACACCAGCAGCTCCTTCGCCCGCGTGAGGGCCACGTAGAAGAGGCGCCGCTCGTCCGCAAGGCGACCCTCGTAGCGCTCCCTGTCGAAGAGGCCCGCCGCAGCCGGGTCGTCCGGGATATACCACCTCTTCCTCTCGCCGGTGCGGGATGACGGGAAGCGCCCGTCCACGAGGCACGGCACGAACACGACCGGGAACTCCAGGCCCTTTGCCTGGTGGACGGTCATTATGTTCACGGCGCCGGCGTCAGGCTCCACGCCTTCCGCGGTCTCCTCGACAGCTTGAGATGCGAACCTCTCGAGAAACACCTTGAGACGTGCCAGGAAGACCTCCCCGGGCACCAGCTTCCCGCCGAAAGAGGAAACGTCCCATGCTCGCTCTTCGGCGGCCTCAGCCTCGGCGTCAAGGCCAGTCCCGTTCAGCCACTCGAGGCCCGCCGCAGCGGGCGGCGCTGCCCGCTTCATGGAGTGCTCGAAGTCCACGAGCAGGGCGGACATGCTCCCAAGGGCGCGCTCCTGGCGCGCCCTGTCAGCGCCGGAACCGCACGGGAGGCCCAGCACCGACAGCACCTCCATGTAGGTGCGGACGAGGTCGGCCACGCCGCGCGCTGCAAGCTCTCGGCCCATCTGCTGGAGGCGAAAGACCGCGCCGGCGGCCTCCTCCCTGCTCTTGCCGGCGACGGACATGATCTCGTGCACGAGGTCCTCGGGCCGGACCCACTCCTCGACTTCGTTGGGTCTCCACGTCCCGCCCGCCCACAGGACGAACACGCGGGCCAAAAGCCTCATCTCGGGCCGGTCGAGGAGGGACACGCGCCCCGCGATGGTGGCCGGGATTCCCGCCTCGCGGAGGGCGCGGGCGAGGGGCTCGGCGGAGGTCCGCACGGACCTATAGAGCACGGCTATGTCGCCGGGCCTGTGGCCGTCGGCCAGGAGGCTCCGTATCCGCCGGACGATGCTGGCAGCCTCGTCGTCCGGATCGCGCGCGGCCACCACCTCGACGCGCGGGCCGCAATCGGGGCGGCTCGGGACCATGGTTTTTGCCACGCGCGGCTCTATGGTCGCGGCGAAGGCGGCCGACACCCTCACGATGGACGGAGCGCTCCTGTGGTTCTCGGCGAGGGTGGCCGTGGTGCCGCCGTGGCGCGAGGGGAAGTCCACGAAGAGAGACACGTCCCCGCCGCGCCACTGGTAGATGGCCTGGTCGTCGTCGCCGACCACGGTGAGGTTGGCGCCTAGCTCGCGGAGGGCCTTCAGGAGAGCCTCCTGCGCCCCGTTGAGGTCCTGGTACTCGTCCACGAGCACCTCGCGGACGCGCCCTTCGAGCAGGGGGCGGAGCGGCCCGCCAGGGCGCAGGCCGTCCACGGCTTTCAGGATTATCTGGTCGAACGAGAGGAGCTGCATGGCTTCGGTGAGCCTCTCGTACCTCTCGACCGCGCCCGCAAACTCGGGGGCGAGGGCGCGGAGGGCGTCCATCGGGATAGCCTCGCTGTAGACGGCCGAAAGGTTATCGACGAAGACGTCCACCGCTCGTCTGACCGAGACCGCGCTGCCTGGCCACGTGGCTTTGTAGAGGTCGACGAGGCCGAGCCGCCGCGCGAACCTGTGGAGCAGGGCCCACTGTCGCTCCTCGGTCAGGACGTCGTAAAGTTCGTAGGCGCCCGACTTTCTGAGAAGATCGAGGCAAAAGCTGTGGATGGTGCCGGCGAAAAGCCCTGACGAGGACGGCGGCAGCGCGGCGAAGCGCGTGTCGCGCTGGGCGGCCCGGTCGTCGATGCGGCGCTTTAGCTCCTCGGCCGCCTTCTCCGTGAAGGTGAAGGCGACGATGGAGTCGGCGGCTACACCTTTCGCAAGCATCGTGGCGACGCGGCGCGCCAGGACCTCGGTTTTCCCGGAGCCCGCGCAAGCGGCTATCTGGAGGCATGGGGCCTCGCATTCCACCGCCTGCCTCTGGGCTGGGGTCAGCTCTATCACGTGTGGTGCGCTCACGGCTTCATCACCGTCCTCGCTCTCGCCCCCCGCGCCGGCTTCCCTGGCGGAGCCGAGGCGTCCAGCGATACAACAGCGCCCTCGGATGCAGGAGGGGTATCCGATGCAGCGGCGTCCTCCGATGCAGCGGCGGCATCCTCTGAAGACTCGAAGAGAAGGCGATCGGTCCCGAAGGCCTTCAGGAATCCGTCCACGTCGCCCCCGCCTGACGGGGCGCTGTCGGCGGGTGTAGCGGATTTGGCATCCGCCCCTTCCCCCGCCCTACGGACGATGGCTCGCTTCGCGGCCGCCATCGCCCTTGCCGTCTCCACCCAGCGGGCGACGGTCGCCTGCGGCACGCCGGGCACCGTGAGGCGCGCGGGGTCGGCCGCGGCCAGGTCGTCCAGGCTCTTTATGTTGTGTTGGTCGTGGAGGGTCCGGCAACGGGCCCGGCCGAGTTGGGGGATACGAAGGGCGGCGAGCGGCACGAGCTCGGGCGCGACGCCGTAAGCGAGGCACCCCCGAGCCTCGCGGCACGCTTCAGCGAAACCCCTGTTGCCGAGGGTCTTCGCGATCTCGCCATACACCGTGGCGAGCTCGCCGAGCTGCTCGAGCCCGCGCTCGAAGTCCCCTCTGAACTTCTCCGGGAGCTTTATCTTCTTGACCGGCGTCTCGGCTATCCACAGGTCGACCGCCTCGCGCCACCTCTCCCTCTTGGCCTCGTCGCCGAAGAAATCCTCAGCCACCCATCTCGCCACGTCAGAGGGCGTGGGTGTGCCGGCGGACCCGAGCACCCTGTCGCGCGCGGTGCGCAGGAGGAGCAGGTCGAGCCCGGAGTGGGCCGCGATGGCGCCGACCCCGCTCGCCCTGTAGCCGGCGCCCGGGACGCGCTCGATGAGCCCCCAGGCCGCGAGTATGCTCAGGGCGACCTGGATCTTGGTCCCGAGGTCTAGGGTCTTGCGGAAGCGGTGGGCGCAGGCGTAGAGCGCGCGATTCCGCGTCTCCTCGTCCACGCCCGGCGGCGGCGACGCGCCGGCGCCGGGGCCGGGGGCGGGGTCGGGTGAGCCGGTGGAGCTGGCAGAGCCGGCGGAACCGAAGAGGAGCGTGTAGATGGCGCACGCTAGGTGCTTGCAGGTCTCTCTGGGACGCCACTTGCGCTTGGCCTCGCACGTGCAGTCCTCACCTGATATGGTCAGGCTGAAGTTGTAGAGCTTGTCGCCTGAGGCGACCGAACCTGCCACGCCGTCCGGCACCGGGAAGGCGCGCTCGAGGCGTATGGACGAGTCCACCCGCGCGAAGGACGGGATATCCTCCATGATGTCGGCCTGCAGGGGCTTGTCGAATTCTATAGGCTGGGGCTCCAGGTGACACCAGAAGCTCGCCCGCACGGCGTCCACCGCGTCCTGGAGGGTGGCCTCGCCGCGGTCGCATATCACCGTGAGCACGAAGCGCATGAGCGAGTCGAAGGCGTCGGGGAGCCGGCTTCGGACGGGGTTGCCGCGTGCGTCGCCGATGGCGACCTGCAACTCCTCGAGCTCGTCCTCGTCGAGGAGGCCGGGTTCCACCAGGGCGAGCCCCCGGCCGGCCTCCACCTGCCCGGGACGGCCAGCGCGGCCGAGCATGTTGAGGAGCTCCCCCGTGGACAACACGACGCGGCGGGGACGGCCGCGGATGAACTCCATCCGGTATATGTCCTTCACCACCACGAGGCGCGCGGGGAGGTTGACGCCGGCCGCAAGGGTGGGCGTGCACGAGATGACCTTGAGATGACGGTTACGGAACGCCTCCTCTACGCAGGCGCGGGCGTCGCGCGACAGCCCCGCGTGATGGTAGGCCACGCCGCCGGAAAGGAGCTCGAGCAGGTCCTCCGCTTCCTCGTCGTCCGCGGCGGCGCGCGTCGCGGCCTCGCGGAGGGCGGAGGTGTCGTCGTCGGTCAGGTAGCGGGACACGAGCGGCTTCAGGTCGGTCGCCACTTTCTGCGAGTCGGCCTTAGAGCGGCAGAAGATTATGGCCTGCTCCCCGTGGGCAAGCACCTCCTCCAGCTCGGACTCGACACGCTTTGCGGGGTCTTTGGCGAGCTCGCAGCGGAACTCCACCCGGACCGTGCGGTCCGCGGGGGACCCGAGGACAAGCGGGACTCCGAGCCAGTCCGCGAGGTCCTGCGGATTCGAGATCACCGCCGAAAGGGCGCAGATGGATGTCGGCCGCTTCCACGTCTTGAGCCTGACGAGCAGGGTTTCGAGGGTCGGGCCGCGGCTTTCGTCGGCGAGGAGGTGGACCTCGTCGATGACGATCCTCCCGAGGCGCAGGTCCGGGGAGGCGAGGAGCGCCGAGAAGCGCTCGAAGGTCGCGACGAGTATGTCGGTGTCCGCCGGATAGAACGGGTCCCGGTGGTCGCCCGTGGCGATCTTGACGCGTGGCGCGAGGCGCGGGAGGTCGAGGCGGGCCGCGGAGTGCCCACGCTCTTCTGCTTGTGCCCGTGCGCTGCTGTGGACTCCAAGGGCGCCCCGATCTTCTGCGCCGCCGCGATCCTCGGAGCTGCTGCGAGTTCCCGCATCCCCATCCGCAACGCTCTCTTCGCAGCCATTCTCAACAGCGAGCTCACGGACGAACGACTCATATATCTCAGCAGCCAAAGCCCTGTATGGGACGAGATACACGTGCACGCCCGGCTCGCCGCGCAGCGCCGCGTTTCTCAAGATGGTCCGGCCGATGTAGCTCTTGCCCGTCCCCGTCGGCGCAACAATGAGGCAGTCGCCCGTGGCCAGCACCCCCGCCGCCTCGGCCTTCTCAAGCAACGGAGACCTCCAGCACGTGCCCACACCCACCGACGGCCCAGCGCAGGCTGTGGGGCGGTCGGGGTCACCGGCCTTTCCACGCGACGAGCGCCCGTCCTCTGTGTGAACCCGACGCTCAACGGCACGCAACGACACCATATCCCCCTTCCGGATCCGAGCCGACTCGTGATTCTGGACCGTGTCTGCCTGCCTGCCTGGGACAAGGACGACGTGTCCTTTCGCCCTGGATAGGAGGGCCTAAGGTCGCCCAACGCAAGGGAGCCTCAGGGACGACCACACAACCCAAAGCAAGTGCAAAGCGAGACCAACGAAACGGCGCGCAATACGCTTCGAAATCCTTGGTGGAAGTCCTTGCTGGAAAAGGTGCAGCGTGCTGGGTAGCTAGAAAGGCTGCAGATTCGGAGCCAGGCTCGGGCTAGAATTCGTGAGCCAGGTTCGATTTTGGAACTGAAGTTGTTCTTTCGACGCGGGCCCACGGTTTCCTGCACACTGTTGCGGCACAGCGGAGGTAGGAGGTACAATCGTGCGTAAACGGCGTATGTCGCCAGACGGTACCCCAGTCTTCCAGCAGAAGCGAGTGGACCTTCAGATAGGTCTCGATATCGCGACCGTGGTCACAGGGAGTCGAGCCGACATTGTTGCGATTCTTTCGGGCGATAGCGATCTCTTGCCAGCGGTGGAAATGGCGAAGAATAGTGGTGTGATCGTGCGGCTCGTGCATGGGCCGAAGGTTACCTACCACAACGACTTGTGGGACGCAGCTGATGGGCGAAAGCAGATCTCTTCGGAAGTCATAGCGCGGTGCCGCAGGGACCTCTGATAGCAAAAAGCGGAGAAAACCGCCTGCCAGCGGCCTCTCCCGCATTTTCACCTGGCATCCCCGCAGCATCCCTATATGGGATATCGGAACGCCAGGAGGTATATTCGTAACATCATGATAACCAGACTGCCGTCCCGTTGTCAAGCGTGAGTTTTGGGCTGCAGAGTCACAGTCCGTTGACAGCATGAGTCTTGGGCTTGCTTGCGTGCGCCGGCAATGCTCCAGGATTCCTCGCTCCGTTGAACTTTATCGTCAACAAGGGATTCGTGCGCTCTTGCCATCGCCTCGATGGTCTTGCTGCACATCTCTTCGGATGGTCCGTGAGTCGGCCGTTCCGATGGCTATGCATCAACGGGTCGACCCCTGCGGAGGATCTCGTCGTAAAGGAACTGGCCGCGGCTTGCCTTGCGGTACTCGTCAAGCGAATAGGGCCGCGGTGAGATGTCGAGGTCAATATCCTCGCTGATCCGCTTGAGCATTACAGCTTCTTCAACGTAGTCTTTGCCGAAGTCCGGCGAGATTACGGCGATGTCGATGTCGCTATCCGGGGTCGCTTGCCCCGCGGCATAGGAGCCGAACAGGATGGCTTTCTCCACACGGATATTCCTTGACCTCAGGGCTTTCACGAACTCTCGAGCAATCACCTCAACTTGTTTTTCAGCCATTCCACAACCTCCTTCGTCCTAGCCATCATCTGACCTACGTATTCCTCAGTGCAAGTAGCTTCAAGTTGGGCTCTCTTGTCGGGGTAACGTGTTTCGATGTAGTATAGCGAAAGGCGACGCAGGAGATCTCGTCGGTTTTCATCGCACTCCGCCAAAATACCGGCGGAACCGGCAAGCGAAACGAGGTCGTGCTTCCTGGGAGGGGTCTCGCCCGTCTGTTCGACATAGACTGCCTTGATTGCTTTCTCCGCTGCTTGCTGGCACATGAACATCGCCCACAGATACCTGTTTCCTTTGAAGCAGTGCTCGGCCGTGCTCAGGTCATCCTCGGCGATCTCCAGCCACACGGAGGCTTGTGGCCTCATGTGCATCACCCTTCTCACGAGGCGGGCTGATAATGCCGCATCTCGTAAACTGCTTGGTTCGGCCCTGGCGCGCCCATCATCTGTTAGCATCTGCAACACGGATCCCAAAATGAGGATACCACGACTTCCTATGTGCAATCAACTTCCATTCGGTATATGTCCCTCACGACCACGAGGCGGGCGGGAAGGTTGACGCCGGCCGCGAGGGTGGGCGTGCATGAGACGACCTTGAGGTGGCGGTTACGAAAGGTGGCCTCCACGCAGGCGCGGGCGTCGCGCGAGAGGCCCGCGTGGTGGTAAGCGACGCCGCCGGAAAGGAGCTCGAGCAGGTCCTCCGCTTCCTCGTCGTCCGCGGCGGCGCGGGCGGCCAGCTGTTTCAGGATTCTCGACCGCCCGCTCGTAAGTTGAACCCGCGTGCGGACCAACGGTCATCCCCCTGATGAGATTACATGCTCACGGTTATGATAGGACGCAGACATTGTGTTATCAAGGCTGCGAGAGTGGTGCCCCGTCGCACCGCCGTCATGGTAAGACCATCGTCGTCCCATGTCTCGGGCGACAGCGGTCTACTACCTGCATACCGGCAGTCCAGACGGCGCACGATCGTCGCGGTTCGGGGCACGTGGGCATCCGTATAGAGTCCGTATAGAGGCCGACTCGCGGCAGACTCGCGCAGCGACCGCGTACGATTCGCATTGGTCATGCATAGATCGATCGCTTCTCATGCCCGGACAGAGTATCCGCGCGTGCGACGGGACCAACTGGGGCGCATCACCAGCCAGCGCGGGATATATCCCACCAGGCGGGGTTTGCTTGAACGTTAAAGTGCCTCAGCCTCTTACCAAGCATTCTCTGGCGCTTCCCTGAGACTGCCCTGCCGGAGACCTGGTCCGGCGCAGCTTGCACTGAATGGAGCCAAATACCGACCTGCTAGACCGGTGCGTCTTCGGCGGCTATCCATTCTTCGATCCTGTCCAAGAAGGCCTGTGCATCGGAACGGCCTTGGGTTAGGAAAGCCTTGATGTATTCCCACTTGATGTCGAGGTACTGATGTGCGAGAACATTCCGAAGTCTGGTGGCATCTGCCAGACGCGTTGAAAGGCCCGGGTCTATCAGGCCTAACGATCCGAGTTTCGTAAAGATGTCCCTATAGCTTTCCGGCATCTCGATGTCAGCCTGGGAGAGGATGATCTTGCCTATATCCGATAGGGAGTTTACAACGTTCTCGATTATGCGTTCAACATTCCGCCGGATAAGGCGATCAGAAGTGTAGCGAGAGAAGTCCAGATCGCCAAAGTCTCCAAGGTCCGCGAGTTCTGTTCTCGCAAACTCGAGCCTCCTGATTATGCTGTCCCTGGAAGCCCGCTCCACGTTTAACCCTCCACGTGATTGTGCTTAGTGGTGCGACGGTGTGCCCGCCGGAGTCTCCACATATCATGGAGCAGCTCGCTGAAGTCTTCAGCCTCACGCGAGACATCCAGCATGTACCGCAGGTAGAATATCCGGTCGCGGACGACAAGGGGTACGCCTCTCAAAGCTGCCCATGCCACCGATGCGTTCGCCTCGTTCAGGACGATGAGATCAATGTCCTTGTGAAGGAGTGCCTCGAGTTCTCCTGCGACACCGTTGACTCTGGTCAAATCGTGTGCGCCGGCGAAGTACGCTGCTACGTCCACGTCTGAACGTCTGGTCGCCTTGCCCCTGGCATGCGACCCGAAAAGAAATGCCACGACGACGTCATCTCTCGAGGCGAAGTACCGCTTGAGTGTGCCGAGAATGCGCCTGGATTCGTCGCCCTCTTGCATCTCGTCATTTGTGCAAGCTTCGTACGCTCTTGCCGCGATGGTCTCACCGGACATCTCGCTCGTGTTCACTAGCCTGCTCACCACCTGCGGGTGCCGAACCATTCGCGCCCCGGGACCCGAAGACTCTCGGGCCTCCACGCTGACTCTGTCTGCGCCTGGTTACGTCCCAGCGTTTCTGCTTGCACGCAGTCGAGCCCTGAAGAACCCTGCGTAGCAGCGATCGAATGCTGGGTGCCACGCGACGGCCAGCAAAGCGCGAGTCGCCCTGCCGCCGGGGTGGCTAACCCCGGAGAAACGGCTCAGGGACTTCCGCTTCGCCTACGGCTTGATTGTACTGGAAAGTTCCCCGGCAAGCAAGGAGATTCCTTGACCCCCTTCCCGTCTCGGCCATCTATGCCATTGCCAAGCAGCTTGACGCTTCTGGCGCTCTTGTTCGCTCTAATCGAAGGAATGTTCTGCTGTTACGCCGGATTTTCCGCGATGGGTAGGCTGTGCGGACCTCGTCTCGTCCTCGGCAGATGCTATAGATAACCAAGCTCGAACTCAGAAGTCGCGTGCGACGCGAAGGGCATGGACAGCGGGCGAGTCAGCCGTGCGCCCGCGGACATCGTGTTAACTTCGGAGTTGGGTATCTATGACGGCGCTGCCTGAGAGGTGAGCACATCTCGTAGCGCCTCGCGTCACCCGTTGACTGGCTGGGGCCGACATGTTACTATGATGCCAGGTAGTGGCGGTTGTCGTAACGCTGCGGTTACGAACATGCTTGCGCGCGTGCGCTAGTGCATATTTGACTTCGGGGGGATGACCTGTGACGGACCTGCTCTCGTCTCTTGGCAGGAAGCTTGCTAGAGCAAGGGCACAGATGGGCCTGACTCAAGAACAGGCGGCATCGGCTATCGGCGTCAGCCGGGAAGAGCTGAGCTACTACGAGAACGGTCGCCGGGAGATTAGCCTGGCTAAGCTTGCGAGGCTCGCTGATCTCTATGGATACGGAATCGACCACTTCTTGAGCACCTCCGGGCCTGGTCTCGATACAAACATTGCTGTGGCTTTCAGGGCCGAGACGGTGTCCGAGGACGACCTGGAGATCATTGCCTGGGCCAAGAAGCTCGTCATAGACGCGCACATGCTAGATCGATTGCTCATGGAGGGAAGATCTTGACCACACCAACCGACCCGGTGATGCTCGCCGCACAGGTCAGACGAGAGTGGGGTCTAGGAGACTCGCAGCCTGTGCATATAGAGCAAGCTCTCTGGTTGCTTGAGGGGATAACGGTGATCCGAACCCCTTTCGGTGACAGTTCAAGTATCTCTGGCCTTTTCGTGCGCAAAGAAGACACGGTCATCGTCGTGCTGAACACCAATCGTACGCGCGGCCATCAGCATTTCACTGCCGCCCACGAGCTATACCATGTTCGCTACAATGCAGGCATGAGCGGCAGAGCATGCACGGCGTCGCAGTTTCCAGGCAAGCAGCCGGATGAACTGAACGCAGACAAATTCGCCGCTCACCTGCTTGTACCGGAGGCTGGCCTCCAGTACATGCTCGCCAAACTCGGGCATCGGCCGACTCCCGACTGGGCAACAATACTGCAGCTTGAGCAGTATTTCCAGGTCAGCCACAGGGCAATGCTTTGGCGCCTCAGAGAGTGCGGATACTTTCGCAACCGCGCAGAGATGGAGAGGTATGCTCCCGCCGTCGTCCGCGAGGCCAGAGCGCGAGGCTATGACACTCGTCTCTATGAGCGCGATCGCAGCTACGAGGTGATATCGGATATCCCCGAGAAAGTCAGGATCTGTCTTGAACGGGGCCTGATCAGCCAGGGCAAGGCAGAGGAGTTGCTCGGCAGCTTCGGCTACACGAAGGCAAGTCAGGAGGGCGAGGAGGATGACCCACTGGATTGACTGCCGACGGCTCGTCAGGGGCACGTTCAACGGCGTGTGCCTGGGTAGCGGCGAGTCTGCCGCCATGGTTCATGCTCGGTTCGACCACGGCATTGTAGCCAGCAACAACCACAGGGACGTCAGCGCGTATTGCGATCGGTACGAGATTCCTATAATAGATACGTCTGCCATCATGCTTGCGGCGGTGGATCGCAGGGTGCTGTCTCTTGATGAGGCTTGTTCATTGTGGAGCCGGATGTTGCGGGAAGGAAGATGGCTTCCGACGGACAACTTCATGGAAGTGTGGAGAGGATTCGCGCCCAGCGGCATTGAGGTGGCAGCCTCCGATGAATGCCCCCTCGGCAGGGACGAAAACGACCGGCGGCTCGGTTGCCGTTCCCGCACGTGAGATGAGTCGGCATGGCTACCGGCGCCCGTGCTACGAGCAGCTCGGCCACGCAGACTCTGGAGCGCAGGCTCGGGCGTGCGAGCTTTTTGGCGTGCCGGCGTGCCGGCGTGGAGAGTCCTCTTGTCGCTTTCCGCGGAACGCGGTATCATTCGGTTAGAGTCCCTGAGAGCAACGGTGGCCAGGTTGCCGGGGACGATACCCTGGGGGCGCCTTCGACGCGCCGCGCTTACAGGGAGCCGGTCGGGCCCGCAACAAGGGACAAGGGGGAAGCAAGACATGCCGGACGAGGGGCGCGCAAGCAGCCGGAAGCGCCGTGTGTCCTCGGGGCCCACAAATGGCCCGTGTAAAACACGTCCCGATGGCACTGCGCACAGCCGCCGCGACGAGCGGGACCGCTGGATAGAAATCGCCCGAAAAGCCAAGGAGAGGCTGGCGCGGCAAATCCCGGTCTTTGAGGTGCGCCTTTACGGGTCACGGGCGCGAGGTGACGACACCCCGGAGTCGGACGTGGATGTCTATATTGAGACCGTCTCCCTCACCCGGCAGCAGCGGCGGCTTGTGAGTGACATCCTCTGGGAGATCGGTTTCGAAAACGGCGTGGTAGTGGCACCGGTCGTTTTCTCGCGTGAAGACCTGGAGAACGGCCCACTTTCAGCCTCGCCCCTCTACAGGACCATCAAGAGGGAAGGAATTCCTGTATGAGCATGGACGCGAACGAGGCCAAGCGGGCGCTGATCTCGTACCGCCTGCAGCAAGCTTCCGAGGCATTGCAGGATGCGGCGAAACTTGCCGAGCATCAGGGCACCCCGCGAAGCATAGTAAATCGGTCGTACTACGCGATGTTCTACGCCGTTCTGGCACTCCTGCTCAGCGTCGAAAAGAGCACCTCCAAGCACAGCGGTGCCATCAGCGCCTTCGACCTGTATTTCGTGCGGGCAGGCTTGTTCCCGAAGCATCTGAGCAAGTCATTGCACCGGGCATTTGAACTTCGTCAGCAGAGTGATTACCAGGAGATGGTCACAGTATCCCCAGAAGACGCTCACGAGGCCATCAGGAGCGCAGATGAGTTCGTCGCTGCCGTCCGCACCTACCTGCATGACAAGGGGCTGGCCTGACGAGAATAGGCGCAGGCGTAGTCCAGGCACCCGCCGGGACCACAGCACGCGCATGTCTGGGCTACCAACTGGCCTGTCCCGCACGGTATATACCTCCTCTCCCCGACCCCGCCGACCCGCGCCACATATGGGCTGCGTGTTCGCAGAGAACGCATCGGCGCGACAGGCGGGAGCAACGTAACGCAGCGCAACGCAAGAGCAACGCAAAAGCAACGTAACAAACGAGCGCGCTCGTCTGTCGCTCGCATTCGTCACATTACATCGGGCCTCTAGGCATGCTATCAGGTCAGACGCTCTCTCGGTCGTCGCCTGTTGCCTTGCCGGGCAGCGCGGCAATCGGAGCGGCTCAGGACCATGAGCAAGGGCAGCACTCTGCGACGGCGCTTTCTCCCTCCGTGGCAGATTCCTCCTTCCGTGGCAGACAGGAGAGCATCAGGTCGCCCAAGACAGGGGATTCGGATGGAGGGCGAGTGCACGGCCTGGAACAAGCGCAAAGCGAGAGCAACAGAATGGGGGCGCAGTGCGCTTCGAAATCCTTGCTGAGCTGGGCACCGGGTGGGCGTCCTTTCTGGAACTTGCCGGCTGCGGGAAAGGAGTGAAGTCAGAGGACAGCAAGCGAACCTGCTTCGGCGTCGCTCGCTGTTCCTCTGACGTCACGTGCGTTCAGCCTCGCCCGCGCCCTCAACGACGCTGTGGACAGGTGATGTCCATCCACGTCGGGGTCATCGAGACCGACAAAAACAAGGCCCGCAGGCAGGACAGATGCGCGTCAATAATACGAAACCCAGAACCTCCCCAAATCCGATGTGGAAATCGATTGCGCGTCGGGTGACCACGTGGAGTCTGGTGGAATCGGCGGATCCGGAGTGGACGCTATTGCCATGACAAACCAGGTGTACGACCTGCCCCGCACCAGTGGCAAGGCTGATTGCCCGCCCGGAGGAGTATGCGAGAAGTCGCCATAGTATACAGCATTCTCAGCGCCGGCCGCGTAGCCTTCCCACATCAGCTGGCTCGCCGCCGTATCCATGACCACAATGACATAGAGCTCGGCACCTGCTACTTTGGCCCAACTAAGCAACGGAACGCTTGACACCGATGAATCCTGCGCCGGCGCTGTGAGAGTCACCTTTGAGAGCGGATAGAGCGGGGTCGTGGCGTCCGGTGCGCTTCTCCTGCCTTCGCCGGAGCGGTTGTACCCGGACACGCTATACGAGACCGTCTTGCCAGGGCACAGTGTTGGAGATCCGTCCAGCCAAAGCCACAGCGCGACAGGAGGTATGGGGTCGACGCCCAAGTCGGGCGATCCCACCGGTGATTCTGCCACGAACGTCCCGTCACGATATACCTTGAACCCTGTCACTGAAGGCGAACCGGATGGCAGCAGCCAGCTGACCCCGCAAGCCACCACCGCGTTGGACCCAGCGGGCGTGCCGCGTGTTTGCGCGGGCGGGACCGAGTCACGCACCTTCTTGGCTGCTTCAAGTATCCTCGCCGCCAGCCCAGGGGACGCGGACGATGATTGATACGCGTATGGCGCGTTCAAGAGATCAAAGAGAGAATAGTGGATGGTCATGGCCTGAGCGGTCACGTTTGTTGGAGCGTAGGGAACAGAGCCGGGCAAGGTGCCGTTATTCACCGTCACGGTAATAGACCTGCAGCCAATGTTGCCACTGGCGTCGAGGGCCAGCGCCGTGAGAACGTGCTCGCCATCGTGCCATCCCGACTCGCTGTATTCCGAGTACGTCTCCCACAAGTATGTGCCCTGGGCGACGGGGTCACCTGGAGAATTCGCCTCGATGGCGGACACAAGCAAGCCGTCTATGAAAAGCAATGCTCCTGCCATCGCGGTCTCATCTCTCGCGTCCACGTAAACATAGCCGGTGCCGGACACGGGGGATGGGCAGCTTATGGAGACGTTCGGGGCGATGGACTCTGTGATCGGAAGCATTCCCCCGGGCTTCACCATTCTCAGCGTAACCTCAGTGGTCACGCCTGTCTCGACGCCAACACCGTAGGACGCCGCGGAAGCCCAGCCGGGCTTGGTGACTACAATGCTGTACGTTCCTGGAGCGACGCCTGAGAACGTGAATTCGCCACGGTAACTCGTGGTCGCTATCTTGCTGGTGCCGACGAGGCTGACTGAAGCGCGTTCAACACCAGGGCCAGAGGTCAATAGAGTGGCGTCCGTTCGGAATCCATTTGCGTCAATCTCGGTTACATAGCCTTTGATTACTCCCCCCGTAGAAGTCCCCGTTCCGCCCCCTCCAAAGCACCCGGAAACGGACAGGGCTGCCGTCAGGATCGCGACTGCGAGCGTGGCCAAAGCTCTCCAATTGCTGGAAGTGGTCCTCAACCTGCGTAGACCCATGTTTGTGCAACCTCCTCGTTAACAATGATGGACGGGAAACGACACATGGGGACATGGGCACAAGGTCACAGGTAACAAGTACACAAGTATCGTGCTCTGGCAAAGCTCATGGCGCTTGTGGTGCGGGATGCCGCCGGGCGTCGCTTGGGACGCAGGCGGCAGAAGGCGGCACCCGCGAGACAAGCGGTCACCTGGAACGATTAGCGTCACTTGTGACAAGGGGCTCTAGGCTTTCAGCGTGCCGCGCAGGCATACCCCGGGCGTTGCGAGCTGGGGCGCGTTGGTAGTGGAGCGACTTCTGGCGCGAAGAGCGGCCTGGTGCGAGTTCGGCATGGGCTAAACGTCAAGAGTTGGTCATCGGTGGTCGGCTTCGGCATGGGATAAGCATGAAGAGCTGGTCGTCGGTCGTCGGCGTATCAGCACAAACCAGGCCGTCATAGTGCGGCGGTGGTGCGACCGTCTCAGATTGTGTGGAGGGAAGATTCGGGTGGCGATTAAGGTCGAAACGAGAACGTGCTACAGAATGGTTAGCACTGGTTAGCACTGGTAGGAGGTGTTCAAGCTCAAAAGGACAACGTGCAAAGGCAGCTGGATATCGCTGCATCTCCTCGGCATCGGAATCACCGAGCATCCGCGTGTTCCGTACGGTCCTTCAAACGTTTCACCTGAAAGAGACTCACCCTGCGGGCCCTGAGGTCACCTCCTTTCGCGCTTTAACGACCATCGAGGCCCAAGGCCTTGCCGAGTGTATTCGCCGCGGGCTCCAGACTTCCTCCTAACCTGTCTCGGACGGCGCGGAGCGACTGTCGCTGGCCATCCGGCGGGCCTCCTCGTGAGACCGGAAGGCGCACGGCAAGCGATGCCACGAGAATGAGTCCCGCGACCGGGAAGATGTCGCCAGCTTTCGATACCGTACCCCGATGGCGGCCGTAAAGCCCGCAGAGACTTGGGCAGGAGGAAGTTGCTCCAATCCCTCGAATACCGTGGAGTAGGCAAGTAAGCTGGCAAACCTAAGTCGTTGCGACCCGACGCGTCGGGACCTCGACCTCGGGCCACTATAGTCGTTCTTCGCCGCCGCAAACCCCGTCTTTCAGTCTCGCCAGTGAATGGTGCTCTGTCCCTGTCCCTGTCCGTTTCGGTGTCGGTGCCGGTATCGGTGTTCCTGTCCCCGTCCGCTGGAAGGCACCAGGGTGGTCATCCGGCGCTCGTCCGTGGGACGAAACCGCAACGATTCCTCTGCTCGCGCCAGTTCCTCCTCAGATGCTGCTCAGAGCAGGCGCGGGGGCAGCGTCGTTCCGGGTGCAGGGGATGAGGAGCTTTTGGTGCGTATAGCAGCGCGTGACCAGGAAGCCCTTGGGCTTCTGGTCGAGGCTGTGCGCGTGCCCATCTTCACGTTGGCAAGGCAGATCGTCCTGGATGATCGCCTGGGTGGGGCGTGAAGTACAGGAGCTATGCCAGTGGCAATCCAAGCGTGACTGTTGGTCAGGCGAGATACAGGTGTGGAGCTGTTATGATGCTGATTGTGGTACAAAGGAGTGAGGGCATTGGCATCCGCTAGTATTCCAAAGGCGCGACCCAATTGGTGGGCGATGGTTTCCGCACTGGTCATATTCGCCTTGCCATTGTTAGTGATGTCATCTGAGGGCGCAGAGGGGACGGAACAGCACCCATCGGTCCAGAGTCAAACGGAGCCTTCCGCCGCGGCCAGGATAAGGACGGAGCCTTCCGCCGCGGCCAGGATAAGGATTGATCCTGACATAGCCGTCATCTCGCCGGAGGCGGTAGAGCATCTTAGGATGGTCATGAGCGACGTCACCGCACGTGTCAACCAGCTTTTCGGCGTCAGTCCTGAGGCCATAGGAGAGGTCGCAGTAACTGTGGCGCGCGGGGAACCTTTCTTCGAGGGGGCGTTGGGGGGCTCCCGCAGTGGTGTTCTGATTTGTGCCAACTTCGGCAGTCTTGGAACGTCGGATATCTTACAACCTTCCATGCGGTCCTGGCTTGCGCTTGAATATACCCGCGTCGTCTTGGAAAGGACATCTGGTGGCGGCCAGCCGGGTCTTGCCGGCAGCCTCTACATGGGCATTGGAGTGGCTGTTGCCGACGTTGTGTTCCCGGACTGTGCCCAGTTCCCACTTCGGGATCCTCATAGAGTGAGCGCAGGCTTACTGCTACTGGATAAGCTACACGTTCCGAAATCGACTGACCCACCGATTTATAACGGCACTGTCGGGGGCTCGTTCTGCAAGTACCTTATCGAGCGCTTTGGGCCGCGCAAGATCCTTGAAGTCTACTCGGAACTGAAATCGGGAGAAACCATGAATGAGGCCCTAATGCACGTGTACGGTGAGGAACTCGGTCCTGTGGAGGAGGGTTGGCGCTCTCTTCTTAGCAACGTTGCCGGGGAAGACCCCGAAAGGTTCGCTGCTATGGCAGAGATGATGCTCTGTCTCGATGAGCTATCCACCACCTCGATGAAAGCCCTGTATCCTGCCGAACAGATAGGAGTCGGGTTTCCTCGGCGCATGAACGATCTCGCGCAGTCGGTGAACACGGGATTAGCGACGATGTATGAGGCGGGCGCCGGGACCGATTCCATTGCGCATGCCCGCGCACTCTTAGACCGATATGCCTCAGCCATGCAGTCGTGGCACGATGCCGTGAATCTGCTATGGCTCGACGTGAGCATTCCGCTCGCCACCGGGTCCTCCGACTATGAGAGCATACTAAACGCGGCTGAGCAGGCAAGAGAGCTTGCAGCACAGTTGGGCGCTGACGATCTTGTGAGAAAGGCGGAGGAGAGCATAGCTGTGCTCAAGCGCACGAGACAGCCAGGTGAATGAATGGTTTTCGAGATCCCGGTCGAGCTGTACGTGCCTCAGAACGCCCGCCAGGACATGCATGACACGGAATGCAGGCGAATGTTCAAAGACGGCAGACTCGGAGCCGGGCCCAGGCCGGCGCCAGCACACGGGTCCCTGCAGGTCTGCCGCCCGCCGGGGTCTCGGAGGCCTCGCCAGAGCAGTCAGAACACCAGAGCGGTTAGAACAGAAGTGGGACGTAAGTCACCATGAAAAGCACCACTATGAGCGCTACCAGCAACGGAACCAGAGCGCGGCTTATTCGCTCGATGGGTAGCCCGCTCACACTGCTCGCCACGTACAAGTTGATCGCGACCGGCGGCGTCACCATTCCTATGGCAAGACCGATCACGAGCACGACGCCGAAATGCACCAGGTTGATGCCAAGGCTCGACACTATGGGGAGGAACACGGGCGTGAGGATGATCAAGGCCGACGCGGTCTCCATGAACACGCCCGCTATGAGAACGATCACGTTTATCAAGAACATGACAACGAACTTGTTGCGGGAGAGAGACAGCACGGCGTCCGCAATGATGCTTGGTATCTTCCAGTTAGCGAGCACCCAGCCGAATATGCTGGCGCTTGCTATGACGAACATGACGAGGGACATGGTCACAGCGGAGTCCACGATGAGCTTGAATAGGTCCTTCAGCTTGCAGTCCCTGTATATGAAAAGCGCAGCGATGATCGCATAGTCAACGGCGATCACCGCGGCCTCGGAGGGAGTAAAGTACCCTGAGAAGATGCCCCCGAGGATGATGAGCGGTGTCAGGAGTCCCCAGAAGGAGCGGCGGAAATGATGCCATACGTTGGGCAACGAAAACGCGCTGCCCGTGAGGTAATTATCTCTGTATGCCGTGTACATCGCTACCGCCATTAGCGCGAGTCCCATGAGGGTGCCCGGAAGGAAGCCGTTTAGGAACAACTGCGCCACGGACTGGTCCGCGATGACAGCGTAGAGGACCATAGGAACGCTCGGGGGGATCACAACCCCGATGGTCCCGGCAGCAGCTATCAAGGCCGCTGAGAACTCCTTGTTGTATCCCTTTTCCTTCATCTCCGGGATGAGCGGAGCGGCCACCGCAGCTGTGGTCGCGGCACCCGAGCCCGAGATCGCCGCGAAGAACATGGACGCGAGGACTGCCACTAGCGAGAGCCCGCCCCGGACAAACCCGACGACGGAATCGGCGAAGTCCACGAGCCGCTTGGACACCTTGCCTTTGGCGAGCAAGTCCCCTGCCAGGATGAAGAACGGCACTGCAACGAGGGGAAACGAGTCGGTCCCCGCGAAAAGGCGTTGCGTCAGGATCACGAGCGGCACGTCGTGCCGCACGAGAACCACAAGCGAGGCAAGTCCGATCGACAGCGCGATCGGGATGCCCATGAGAAGAAACAGGAACAGGGTTCCGAACAATATCCAGGCCATTGCGGCTCACCCCTTCCCCTCTGCGTACGAGCCCATTTCTTCAAGGAGGTGACAGAGCACGTGGACCGTGCCTACGGCGCAACTTGCGGGGATCACGAGATAAACGTAGCGCATGGGAAGCCCCAGAGCCGGAGAGACCTGGAAGATCTGATAGCTTGAGAGGCGGACGCCATAGACGATCCCGACGACAAAGAAGACTATCGCGAGCACATATGCGGCTGCTCGCACGATAGCGGCGACCCGCCTCGGCAACGCCGAGACCACGAACGTCACAGCGATGTGCGCCTTGCGCTTGAAGCCTATTGTTGCCGCGGTGAAGCTGCTCCAGACGAGAAGATACCTTGCGAGCTCCTCCGTCCACGAGCCCGCGGTGAAGAACACCCTCATGATCACCTGCAGGGTAATGACAGCAATCATGCCCACTATGAGTAGGAAGGTCACGTATGTGGCCGCAACGTTCGAAAAATCGCTGAGGCGCTTGACCGCCTGCTGGACGCCGCGGAAGACCATGTTCGAATTGGGCCCCCTTCCATGTCCACGATCCGTGGTCCCACAGCCCCGCCCCACATTAGCCCCTTATCGCTTCATTTTCTTGATCTCGGCCTGGATCTCGTCGATGAGGCCGCCGAATTTGTCGCGGTAGGAGTCGTAGACCGGCTTTACGGCCTGTTTGAACAGCTCCAGGTTGGGTTGAGTGATCACCATTCCGTTCTTCGCGATCTCCTGAAGCTGGCTGCTCTCCTGGTCGGCATCCCATTTGCGCTCGTACTCTGCGGCGCTCTGCGCGGCCTCGACCAAGATCTTCTGCCTGTCGGCCGGAAGCGACTTATAGAGCTTAAGGCTCATGACGAAGAGCGCCGGCGCATATGTGTGACGGGTGAGAGACAGGTATTTCTGGGTTTCATAGAGCTTGTACGCGTATATGACGTTTATCGGGTTCTCCTGCCCATCGACCACGCCCTGCTGGAGTGCGGTGAGGCACTCGGTCCACGCCATGGGGACGGCGTTCACGCCAAGAGCCTTGAACGTCGCAATATACACAGGGTTCTCCATCACTCGTATCTTGAGGCCTTTGATATCGTCTGGCGTGGCGACGGGACGCTTCGAGTTGGTGAGGTTCCGGAAGCCCCGCTCAGCATACGCAAGGCCCTTAAGGTTCACGGTCTCGAGCTCCGCCAGGAGCTTCTTCCCTACCGGCCCATCGAGGACGTAGTATGCCTCCTGGGCGCTTGCGAAGAGGAACGGCATCTCGAACGCGGCCATCCTCGGGAGGAAGTTCGCCACCGGGCCGTTAGTGATGACCCCCATGTCTATGGTGCCGAGCTGCATGCCCTCCAGCAGGGTCCGCTCGTCTCCGAGGGACGCGTTCGGGTATATCTCGATGGCAAGCTGTCCCTTCGTGCGTGCCTCCACGAGTTCCTTGAACTTCAGGGCGGCGATGTGAAAACCATCTCTCTCGTTCACCACGTGCGCGAGGCGGATCACGCGCGGCGCAGCCGCTACTGACGACATGAGCGAAAACAGACATACTATGACGAGACCAAGCGCAAAGACCCTTCTTGACATCTCCCTTGCTCCTCCTTGTGTAAGTCTCGAATGTGCCACTCCACTCAACGATCAGTGTGTGAGTCTCAAACGATGCCGAATCCTCCACGCCCCGTCGTGCAAGCACCGGCAACCCCAACGCCGCCGTCAAGAAAGGAGACGAAAACTTATGGCGCCATACTCAGGCGCCCGCAACGTCCGCCACGGCGCCCTTGGCCCCGGAAGACACGAACCGGCTGTACTTGGCGAGATACCCCTTCTTAAAGGCGGGCGCGGGTTCCGGCCGGGTCCACGAAGCAAGCCTCCTTGCCACCTCGTCCGGCGGCACACACAGATCGATCCTGCGGTTGGGGATGTCTATGTCGATCTCATCCCCCTCTTGGACGATGGCGATGGGCCCTCCCGCCGCAGCTTCCGGCGAGACGTGTCCTATGGAGGCGCCTCGCGTGGCCCCTGAGAAGCGACCGTCTGTGACCAGCGCCACAGAGGAGTCAAGCCCCATTCCGGCGAGAGCCGAGGTGGGGACGAGCATCTCACGCATGCCGGGGCCGCCGCGCGGTCCTTCGTACCGTATGACCACCACGTCCCCCGGCTCTATGCGCCGCGCGAAGATCGCGTCTGAGGCGTCCTCCTCCGAGTTGAAGACACGAGCTTTGCCCCGGTGGACCAGCATCTCCTGCCTGACGGCGGATTGCTTCACCACACAGCCGTCGGGAGCAAGCGACCCGTAGAGAACCGCGATGCCGCCTTCTTTGTGGAAAGGATTCTCCAGCGGCCTGATGATGCCGGGATTGAGCACGCGGGCGCCCGCGATGTTCTCGCCCACGGTCTTGCCGGTCACTGTGAGACAGTCCCTGTGGATGAGCCCGGCGCCGTCGAGCACTTTCATGACGGCCTGGACTCCGCCTGCCTGGTCGAGATCATTCAGGTCGGAGGGCCCTCCGGGACGCATGTTGCATATGTGCGGCACTCGCCTGCTGACCTCGTCGAAGATGCGGAGCTCCAGCGGAACGCCGGCTTCGTGGGCGATTGCAGTGAGGTGGAGGACGGTGTTGGTCGAGCCGCCGAGCGCCATGTCAACGGAGACTGCGTTTTCGAAGGCCTCTTTCGTAAGAATGTCGAGAGGGCGCACGTTATTGCGGAGAAGGTCCATCACCTGAGCCCCGGCGCGCTTCGCCAGGCGGATCCTCGCGGCCATCACGGCCGGGATCGTGCCGTGGCCGGGAAGCCCCATGCCCAGGGCCTCGGTGAGGCAGTTCATCGTGTTAGCGGTGAACATGCCCGCGCACGACCCGCATCCCGGACAGCCAGCCTCCTCGAGAGACGCAAGGTCCGCCTCGGTCATCAGGCCCGCCTTCACCGCCCCCACTGCCTCGAAGATGCTGTTGAGGTCGACTCTCTTGTCGCCCAGCCATCCGGACAGCATCGGGCCGCCGCTCACGAAGACCGCCGGGATGTTGAGCCGCGCGGCCGCGATCAGCATCCCCGGCACGATCTTGTCGCAGTTGCATATGAAGACCAGCGCGTCGAATTGATGGGCATAGGTCATGATCTCGATGGAGTCCGCGATAAGCTCGCGGCTGGGCAGGGAGTATTTCATCCCCAGGTGGTTCATGGCTATCCCGTCGCATACGCCTATCGTGGGAAACTCGATCGGCGTTCCTCCGGCGGCCCTGACACCGGCCTTGACAGCATCAGCAATGGCCCTCAGGTGAATGTGACCCGGGATGATCTCATTGAACGAGTTGACGATCCCGACCCATGGCCGCGCGATCTCATCGTCGGTGTAGCCCATCGCCTTCATGAGCGCCCGGTGGGGAGCCCGCTCCGGCCCGGACTTCGCTTCAATGCTTGGCATACCCCGTCCTCCTTCGAGATTCGACTTTGGACGCCCTTTCGCGCACCCAGCCTTGATACCTTTACGCGTACGCGCACCCGACTGAGCTTGAGCTTGAGTCCGTCTGATTTCAGACGGCTTCCAACCAGCTTCCGCACAGGTTTCGACCAGCCTTCGACGTCGACGCCGCGTGTCCTTGATACGATTTTTACCTGTGCTGGCACAATGATTACCCCGGTGGGCGAAGCGGGTAGCCAGAGCCGGGGACCTGAGGAGGGCACAGGCCACAGGCTGCCCGACGTGGGAGTGTGGTGAGTGAGTGGGCCGCTCAACTCAACGGCAGTTCGCTCTGCGGTATTGCGTGGGCGTAAGCCCTGTGATTTTCTTGAAAACGCGTGTGAAATGCGATGGAGAAGAGAACCCCAACGAAGACGCGAGGTCTTTCAGGGGCGTGCCAGGCTCCGCCTGCAGGCGGGCCACGGCCCGCTCGACGCGAGCGACATGCAGGTACTCGGAAAACGATATCCCCAAGGCCTGCTTGAACTTGCGCGAGAGATAGCACGGGTTCATGAAGACGTGGTGAGCGACATCGCCAAGCCGGAGAGGCCTGTGGCACATTTCGCGCACATATGCGCAGGCGCTCTCAAGAGTCCCGTCGAGGAGCGTCGCGTCGGGGCGGCCTGCGCTAGCGCCCGCGTCGATGGCACCGTCCGGGCCCCACGGGCTCCAGCTTGTGTGGACGCCGTCGTGATGCGATGATGCGCCCGCTGCGCTCTTGTTCGTACTCTCGCCCATGCTCATGCTCATGCTCGTATAGACTTGCTCTGGCCCGGCCGGCCTTTCCTTCATGGCTCTCACAACTCCGAGCAGTAGGCGCATTATTGCATAAAGGTAGTTTTTCGATACTTGCGGGACGGCCGAGTACGGGATGATGAGATGTCCCCGGGGAAAGCCAAGTCGCGACTCAAGGGCGCACAGGTTCTGCAGGACGCCTGGTTCATCAGGGGAAGAGAGCCTCATGCCCGTGACAAGCACGGTGCCGCCCTGGACACCCGGGGGGCCAAGCGGAACGGCAACGAAGGTCAGGCCGGCCCAGCACATCCCCGCGTATGCCTCGCAGCAGGCGCTGTGAGCCACCGCTGTTCTGTTGCCCGCTCGCGCCTGAGCGCACGCCCGATCGTGATCGTGCTGACCGTGCGCCAGATCCTGCGCCTGGTTGCAGGACAGCTGCGCTAGTGTGGTCCTGCACATCCTTGACCCGTCAGGAGTGGATCTGATAAGCCTGCAGAACGCAGGCAGGCGCTCGGGTCGGTCGACTAGGCCTGAGGGGTCGACCACGAGCATCTCCGCGCCAACGGTCTTGAGCAGGCAGCGCAGATCTTCCATCGTGAACAGCCTCTCGGAAAGACGCGCTAGTGTGGTCTCCAGGTGAGCATGTGTGGACAAAAGAGGCGGCATCTCGCTCCTCACAGGTTCAAGATTGAGGATGACAGAAGGATCGACCTCCCTGTACGTGACGAGGAGCACCAGCTCCGCGTCGTCTCTGTTGCGCACGGAGTGCCAGCAGAAGGCCGGTGCGTGGAAGAGGTCCCGGGGGCCCACTTCCAGGGATCGGCCGTCCAGCTGGCAGACGGCATGCCCGCGCTCCACGTACAGCACTTGTTCATCCAGGTGGTAGTGGGCCTGCTGCACGCCGCCGGGCTGAAATAGAGCCCTGGCGACAAGCATGGCTCTCGCCCCTTGCGCTGGCGCAGCCTCGCTTATCCACCGAAGCGCCCCCCACTGGAACTTCTGCACCTTCATCGTTGCGCTCGCACCAGCGCCGGTGGGGCTGACCTGAGTATTCGGCTGCTCTATCATGCGTTCCATCATGGCCATCACTTCTTCTCGTGCTACGTTCCTACTCTGGCCCGCCGGGAGGGCGCCGGGAGGCCGGATGCCACGACCCTGTCGATCGACGCTATCGATTTATCGACTAGAGAGGGAGTGTCCAAGCTCTCACGCTTGCTTGGACGGGACGCGCTGCATAGGTATTCTTTTCTACTCCTCGACATCCTTGCTCGGTGCTTTGAGTTCTTTATAATACAACCTTTTGGTGAAAACTCCTCTTTTCCTTCCCTGTCAGATTCCGCCAACCGAGCCCCGTCTTTCGAACCTCCCTCTGCGAAGGCGAGGTCTCTATGCCAGCAAGTACCGATACAACCAGCCTTGAGGCAATTATATGTATACTGGATGGTGCCCGCGATTTCAGGACCCCTGGGCAGAAATGCTTCGCTTTTGGGATGGCGCCGGCGGCCCAGATATTCGGGAGTGTACTTATATGCCTTGATGAAGAGCTAGCCAAGACGCGGGATCGCACGCTCAGGAACAAGGGAATCGGCGAGCGAACGATTCAGACAGTCTTTGGTGAGGTGACGGTCAAGAGGCGCAGATACCGTGAGGAGATACGCGTGGACGGCAAGCTCAAGAAGGGGGCTATCGGTATCTGCTGGATGAAGCGCTGGGGCTTCCGCCGGACGATAGGATCTCGCCCGGTTTGACGGAGGCCTTAGTAGAAGGGGCAGTAGAGGAGCCATTTCGCCAGGTGGTTGAAAGGCGCGAGGAGGCGGGGCCTCCCACACCGAGTCACAGCACCGTACATAGTCTTGCGAGGAAGCTTGGGGAGATGGTAGCTCGGGAGCAAGAGGAGCAGCGGCGGGCTCTATTCGAGGATTGGGAGGGGCTTCCCAGGGAGAAGAAAAGAGCGGAGCATAAGTCAAGGGGAAGACTGCCCCACTGCTCTTGACACGTACCGCGCGCCAAATAGCATTTGACAAGACCACAGAAATGTGCTACTGCTGAATCGAACAAGAAGGCGCCACCGACCGCCGAAACCTGTGATGATGTCACAGCTCAGCCTGTTGGCTAGGGGTCGGGGCGCTTCTCCCTTTCCTGAGTTTCATATGCCAGATGTCGAACCATGTATCCTTCAGAGGGTCCTGAGGCCCGTTAAGGGTAGATAGCCTGGTCTTTTTCCTGGTCCTTCGATCGTCCAACATGACCAGATACCGATTGCCTGGCCGCATGTTATGTAATAGAAGCTGATAGTAGAGTTTGTAGAAGCCTAATTCCTCATCGCCGCGATTAAAGGTCTTGTGGTCTAGCTGGTGTGTATCGATGACGACACACCTGAACGCGACGTGGTGGAGCCGATTGTGCCTGAAGAATATGTCAATGAACTTCTTGTACTCGATTCCTCCTGACGACTCCCGGGACATCCCCTACTGGAGGGACAGGGACCGCGAGGTGGACTTTCGTCGTGGAGCGCAGCGGCGCCCTGCTTGCCATCGAAGTCAAGTCCAGGACAGACCCGCTTGACCGCGAGGGCCTTCGTGGCGAGGAAGTTGGCTCGGCACCTTAGTGTCACGGTATCACGGAGTGAGCAATGAGCAATGAGCAAGCATGGTCGAGCACGGCAACGCCTTTGCCCGATCGGCAGCGCGCCTGGCCGTTTCTCTGCAGCGCTCGGCCCTTTTCCGCCACTTCCTCGGGCCACCTGGTTACAGAGGCGCCAACCGTGTTCGGCCGCGCACCGCACCGCGCGCCGCGCGGCCTGGCTGAGAGCCGTCCTCGCTGTGCGAGGCGAACGCAAGTCTTGTCACCGCGTCTCCGCACACAATGACACGTCCTATACTATACTGTCTCAGGGACAACCGGCCCAGGACCGACGAGACAGCAGCACCATAGCACGACAGGCCGAGAGAACACGGGACCAAGGGGACAACAGGACAAAAGGACGAAGGAAAAGCGAGAACGCACGGCGGTCCCGGGGCAGGCAATGGGAGACAGCCTCTCCCGAGGGGCTGGGAACGAAAGGATGTGGTCCTGAAAGTGTCGGATCGCTGCGATTTGTGCAATGGGAACGCGGCAGCGCCCATTCTCGAACTCCCGCCCCACACCATCGTGAGGTGCACGGTTTGCGGACTCGTGTACGTCATTCCGAGGCCGACGCCGGCGGAGCTGGCGGCGCTATATGACGAAGCCTACTTCAGGGGAACAGGCCCGGTGGGCTACAGGCCGGACGAGGACTACATCGGCAACGACAGCCGCCTTGAGCTCTTCATAGAAAGGACCGCCGCCGTGGAGCGCTACCGCCGCCCGCCCGGGGTCCTCGTGGACGTCGGCTGCGCGACCGGCTTTGCCCTGCGCGCGGCACGCGACCGGGGCTGGGACTGCCTCGGCATAGACGTGTCGGAGTTCGCGGTCAACTTCGCGAGAGAGCACTACGGGCTCAACGTCGTCAAGGGCACGCTCCGCGAAGCCGCTATACCGTCCGAAAGCGTAGACGCGCTCACCATGTGGGACCTCCTCGAGCATGTCCCTTCCCCAAGGCAGGAGTGCGTGGAGGCGAATCGCGTCCTCAAGCCCGGCGGAGTCCTCGCGCTCGCCACCCCGGACGCGGACTCGCCGTGCCCGTCTCCCGAAACCTGCGACCCGGCAAAGGCCGCCTTCTGGCAGGCCAAGCCGCCGGAACACATTCACTACTTCAGCCCGGCGACCATCTCGCGCCTTCTCGCAGAAACGGGCTTCTACGTGGTGAACCTTACATCGTATGGTCCGGGCGACTGCCGCCTGGGGGCCATGGAAGTATACGCCCTGAAAGTGCGCGCGCTTCCGGGGCAGCAAGACGAACGATAACGGTGCGGGAGCAAGGGAGCAGCTCCGTGCGAGCAGGAATGTACCAGAGGCGTTGCCACGTTAGTGAGGCCCGAATATCTCACGGCCGAGGTCGTCTAATCTGATTGGATGGCAACATCTGGGGATAGATGGGGCAGGGTGCCAGGACGGGCGTGCCGGCGGTGGGGCGGGCCGAGCCCGGATTGCAGGGTGGCGCGACGCTCCACTGTCTTGAGCAGCGGGGCCCCGGCATGAGGGTTGTGGCGGAGATGTGGCACAACCATACACGCCGGAGCGCGCCGGCGCGCGGCACTATCGCGGCACTATGCGGCGCAGCACCGCCCAGTGCGGCACTGGGCGCCGTGCCACCCAGCGTGCGGTACGAGGCGCCTCGTACCAAATCCCTGCGCAGTTCAACACCATCTGGTACGGCACCGTGCCGGGCAGTACGGCCCAGCGCAACAACGGGGTGCCCAGCGCAGATGACCCGTCCGGATGAAGAGGAGGAGATGGGGGTTGGGAGTTCAGCAGCTCGCACGTGTCCTGGGCCGTCCCAGGGGAAGGGGGCGGGCGGCGGGCGCGGTCGCAATACGCACGGTGGGCCTCACCCGGGTCTTCGGGTCCCACAAGGCTGTGGACTCGGTGAACCTCGAGGTCAGGACGGGCGAGGTGTTCGGCTTCCTCGGTCCGAATGGGGCGGGCAAGACCACGACGATCAACATGATCCTCGGCCTCATCCGCCCGACGGCCGGCCGCGTCGAGATCCTGGGGCAGAAGGCTGAGTGGGCGAGTCCCGCGCTGCGCCGCCACGTAGGCTCTCTCCTCGACGGCATGCGGTTCTATCCGTATCTCTCCGGCCGCGACAACCTGCGCCTTTTCGCGGCAGCCCTGGGCAGCGTGCCGCCGCGCAGGATCGATGAGGTCCTCGAGCTCGTGGGGCTTGCGGCACGGGCGACTGACAGGGTGCGGGGCTATTCCCATGGGATGCTCCGGCGCCTCGGGCTCGCGCTCGCGTTGCTACGCGACCCGGCGGTGCTGGTCCTCGACGAGCCCGCGAACGGCCTGGACCCCGCAGGGATCAAGGAGATGCGGGACCTCATGAAAGCCCTTGCCGAGCAGGGCAAGGCGGTGTTCCTCTCAAGCCACCTGCTCCATGAGGTTGAGCTGATATGCGACAAGGTCGCGATCCTGCGGCGCGGGGTCGTGCTTGCCCAGGGACGAGTCGACGAGCTTCTCTGCGCGGCCCCTGCCCTGGAAATCGCCGTGGACCGCCCCGATGAGGCAGAGCGGATCTTGCTGCTGGAGGTCGGTGTCCAGGCAGGCACCGCCGCCAGCGACGCGGCGACTAGAAGCGGTGAGAGCGGCAAGAGCAGCAGCGGCCTTGGCGAGAGCCGCTTGGGTGCCGGGGTCGATGGGACGAGTGCGAGGGGTGCTGAGTGTGTCGGCGAGACCAGCGGCGAACGGCCGACGCCGCGCGTGCGCAGCGTCCGACGCGAGGGAGAGCGGATCATAGTTGAATATGAGCCATGCAACCGCCCCGGGCCGTCCCTGGGCGGAGCGGCAGCCCCGTCCGTCGGCCTGCATGGGCAAGCGGGCCGCAGCGGCGGGAGGGGCGATCCCGAGGGCCTTTTCGCGTACCGGGCCGTGGCGAGCCATCTCAATGCCAAGCTCGCCGCGCATAACCTGTTTGCTTACGAGATCAGGCCACGCCGCGCGGTCCTGGAGGATGTGTTCTTCGACGTGCTAGCAGAGGGCCACGAGGGGGAGAACGACAGCGCACGGGCAGTAGATGACGAGGCCGGGGCTCATGGCAGCAGTGGCCGCGGCGGCACCGTCAGCGAAGGGGAGCGTGCTGCCGGGCGGACGCGCTGCGCGACGGCACGGAACGACATGAAACGAGGTGAACGGCTGTGAGGTGGCTTGCCGTTGAGGTTTTCAAGCTGAGGCGGATGCGCGTCACCTGGGTGCTCCTGCTGATCATGGTGGCTTTCGAAGCCCTCATGATCGCAGCAATGGCCTACTGGGTAGAAACCTCGCCGGACGCGCGCAAGATCGCGGCCGAGGAACGGGAGCAGGCCGTCGCGGCCACGTCGTTCCCAGGGTCTATCCCGTCCACGCTCAGCTTCATCGCCTCGCTCGGGCCGCTGTTCGCCATCATCCTCGCCGCGCGGCTGGCAGGTGACGAGTATGCTTGGGGAACCGCAAAGCAGCTCGTGTCCATGGGCATGGGCAGGCAGGCTTACGTCGCGTCAAAGCTCGCGGGCGCGACGGCAGGATGCCTGTTCCTCCTAGCGGGCGGGCTCCTCGGCGGAGCCGTGGTATCGCTGATAGTCACCGCAGCCCTCGGGCGCGCGGCTGACCTCGACGCGCTCACGTTGAGTTTCCTCGCGCAGGTGGCCCAAGGGGCCGGCATCGCTTGGTTCGTTCTCGTGCTGTACTCCGCGCTCACCGTGTGCGTGGCCGGGGCAGCGCGATCGTCTGCCACCGCGACCGCCATCTGCATCCTGGTCTTCCTGCTCGAAGGCAGCCTGGTGGGCTCGCTCGCCACTCGGTTCGCCGCCGTAGCAAAGATAGCACCTTACACCATTGGGTACAACGTGAACAGGCTCGCGGCAGTGATCGAGCGCGGAGGCTTTTCCCAAGCAGCAGAGGCTACCCAGGCGCAAGGACAGGCGGCCGTGACGTCCGCGGCGTCGGCCGCAGGGGTCGCAGGCGCGTTCGTGGTGCTCGGCGTGTGGCTCGCCGTGTTCGTCTTGTGCTCGTTCCGGATCTTCAGCCGACAGGAGCTCGGCACGGACTAAGTATGGTGCTGTGGTTTTCGTCTCCTTTCTTGACGGCGCCACGGTTGCCGGTGCTTGCACGACGAGGCGTGCAGGATCGGGCTCCCCCGCGCGCCAAATCCGAGCGAGGCGCGCCGCAAGCGCCCCGTCCCCGGAGGGCAACGCCGGCAACCTTGGCCATGGCCCCCCGCGCCCACAAGTAGCGCGGACTCCTGGCGGAGCCTGTTGGATTTCCCCAGTAACTGCCGATCCGCGCAACCCCAGCAACGGTGTTTCGCGGGCTTCAGCGGGGCCGGGATGGCATGTGGACAAGTCGAGCATCCAGCGAAATGCGGGGAAGGCAGAGGAAGGATGGAAGGAGGTCGGGGGAGGAGGAGGCTCGCCACAGAACGTCGAAGATTTAGGTTAGGGGTCGAACATCCGGCTTACGAACGGCGCGGAACTTCTGCCCGCTTGCGACCCCCGGGCATTCGGAGGCCCGGGAGTCCGCGGGGCGGCGAACGGCGCACGAAGCCCCGTCCCAGGAGGCTCGTAGCTAGCGCGCGGCCGGCGCGCCAGCGGGCCTCGGTGGGGCTCGCGCTCCTGGAGGCTTCACCGGCACCAAGGTGAAAGCAGGTCGGTCGCGTCGCTGGGGGTGAAAGAGCTGGAGCTGGTAACCGTCATCACGGCCGACATAATCCGGTCCAGGGGGGCCGGCGATCTCCTCGCTGCCCTGCCGAGCAAGGTCGCAGCGATCACCCATCCCCTCCTGATGACAGCGTTCTCGCTGTCTCGCGGCGACGAGATTCAAGCGGTCTGCCGCGGGCCCCTTCAAGCACCCGAGCTGGTGCGGCAGCTCAGGTTCGCATGCCTGCCGCTGCGGCTCCGGATAGGGGTCGGGGTCGGCGAGATTGAAAGCAGCGAGCCCGGCATGCCCGGCGTGGCGGGCGCGCGTGACGGCTCCATCACCTCGTGGGACATGAATGGCTCCGCGTTCACGCGGGCCCGCGAGGCGCTGGAGTCCCTCGGCAAGGGCACCGTGCCACGCACCGCGGCGCGCTGCGGCGACCCGCTGCTCGATGAGGCGGCCAACGCTATCTGGGCTCTCAGCGACGCTATCCAGCGACGGTGGACCCGCGCGCAGTGGGAGGCCATTGACCGCTACGAGCGGCTCGGCACGTACGAGGCCGCAGGCAGGGCGCTCGGGATCGCCCTGCAGAACGTCCAGAAGCGGTGCAAGGCCGCGAGCTGGCCTGCCGTGAGACAGGGCGAGGAGGCGCTCCGGCGACTCGGTCAAGTGGCGTATGCCAAGCAATAGTTCACCTGCGCGAGGGCGAACCGGCGCGTTTCATCCCGGGCGGGGTTAAGCGGGTTAAAGGGGTTGATGTGCGTGACGTTCCTGCTCCTGGGCCTCCTCGCCCATGTGATCGCCGACTTCATGCTTCAGCCGAGCGACATGGTTGAGCGAAAGGAAAGGCGCAGGATCAGCGGATACCTGCGCCACGGCATGGTCGTGCTTGCGTGTGCGGCCGTCGCCTTCCACCCGTACGGCTTGGCCACGGCGGTCTTTCTGGCCGCGGCGGTAGCCGCCGCTCACACCATCATAGATTGGTGCAAGAACGCTGCTGACCGCGGCGCCTCCCCAGGACGCGCGTTAGGCCTCTTTGTGGCCGACCAGTGCGCGCACGTGGCGGTGCTGCTTGCCGTGCTGGAGCTCACGCCTGCGCGCATGATGCGCCCTTCCGAAAAGGTAGTGTGGTTCTATAAGGGCCTGCTCCTCCCCAAGACAGTGGCGGCCCTCGGCGCCGCAGGGCAAGCCGTCGCCATATCGCTTGACCGCGTGCTGATCGTGGTGATCGCGTACGTCGTCGCCGTGTTCCCGGGGGCGGTCTTCGTGCGGCGCGTGCTCGACGCGTTCTCTATCGGCGTGGAGCCACACCTCGCCACGAGCGCCGGCCGCTACATCGGCATGGTGGAGAGGGCTCTCATGCTCACGCTCGTGCTCGTGGACGCCCTCCCGTCGATAGCGTTCGTGCTCACGGCGAAGTCGCTCGCGCGCTTCCAGGAGCTCAACGACATGAGGTTCGCGGAGTACTACCTCGTGGGCACGCTCACGAGCGCGTGCATCGCCCTCGCTGTAGGCATTGTTACGAAGGCGCTCATACCGGCGCTCTAGTCTCCGTGTACCTCCGTACCGCTGCGAGCTTTGGCTCCGCTTGCGCGCTATTGTGATGCTCGGCAGCAAGCCAAACGCCCGCGCGATCGGCGGGGGCGCCAGGATGTGACGGGATGTCCTAACAACTGGAGGGGAATCGTCCAGCCGGCCAGCGGGCTGCTACCGCCCGGTCTGGACCTCCCAAGCACTGCGACTGACTCGGCCGGCGCGGCGTGGCCTGCATCCCTGTCCGTGCGCTCGGCGTTGCTATTGGGAGGCGGAGACTCCGAGGTAAGCCTCGCGCACCGCTGGATCGTTGGCGAGATCCGCCGCATCGCCCTCCGCCGTAACGCGCCCGGTCTCCACGACATAGCCCCGGTGTGCCACGCTCAGGGCAACATTGGTGTTTTGCTCCGCCAGGAGCACGGCGATGCCGAGTTCGTGGAGCTGCCGCACGATGTCCGCCACCCGGTCCACCATCACGGGCGCGAGACCGAGCATGGGCTCGTCCAGCATCATCAGTTTGGGGCGGCTCATGAGGCCCCGGCCTATGGCGAGCATCTGTTGCTCTCCGCCTGACAGCGTGCCCGCGAGCTGCGATCGGCGCTCCCCCAGGACCGGGAAGTACCCATAGATCCGCTCTATATCCGCTTCGACCTCCCGGTCATTTCGGGTGAAAGCCCCTAGGATGAGGTTTTCTCTGACGGTGAGATCGGGGAAAACGCGGCGTCCCTCTGGCACGTGAGCGATCCCGGCTTTGACTATCTCGTGGGCCGAAAGCCCGTCGATTTTTCGGCCCAGGAAGACGATGCCGCCGCCCGCAGGCCTCACCAAGCCGGAGATGGCCTTCAGAAGGGTGCTCTTCCCGGCGCCGTTCGCGCCCACAAGGGCTACGATCTCCCCTTCCCGCACCGTCAGGCTCAACCTGTCTAGGGCCCGCACGCGTCCGTAATTCACAGTGAGATCGCGAATCTCAAGCATTGGCGCCTCTCCTCCCAAGATACACCTCGATCACGCGCGGATCTCGAGCTACCTGTGCCGGTGGGCCCTCGGCTATCTTGCGCCCGTGCTCGATGACGTGCAGGAAGTCGCACACACCCATCACGAGGCGCATGTTATGCTCCACGAGAAGCACGGTCACGCCCAGACCTCGCAGCCGCTCGATGGTTTCGGTGAGCCGCTGGGCCTCCTCGGGATTCATGCCTGCCGCGGGCTCGTCGAGGAGCAGCAGCCGCGGCTTCACCGCCAGCGCCAGGGCGATCTCGAGCTTCCGCTGTTCCCCGTACGGCAGGCTGGCCGCGGTCTGTTCCGCGCGGTCCCGAAGCTCAAGGAGATCAAGGATCTCGTCGACCTGCCTCTCGATGGATACAGAGCGCCGGGGCAGGCTCGTGAGCACTTTCCACAGAGTGTCGGGCAGCCGGAGGTGCATCGCGGTCCATATGTTCTCGCGAACGGTCAGGTCCGGAAAGAGGCTCGTATGCTGAAAGGTTCGAACCATGCCCAGCGCAGCGAGCTGGTGTGGTTTGCGCCGCGTGACGTCCTGTCCTGCGAAGACCACGCGCCCGCCGCTCGGCACAAGGAAACCGGTGAGCGCGTTAAATATGGTCGTCTTCCCCGCTCCGTTGGGACCTATCAACCCGGTGACGCTTCCCTCCGGAACGGAGAAGCTGACGTCGTCGACTGCGACTAGGCCTCCGAACCTGACTGTCAAGCCGGTTACCTGGAGAAGCTGGCTAGGCAAGTTGCTCGCCCCCTCGTTTGCGGAGCGCGGCGCGGGCCAGACCCACCACTCCCGACGGCGCGTAAATGATGGTCAGCAGGAGTATGAGCCCGAATATCACGAGGCGGAAGTTGTCGGCCACTCGCAGGACCTCGGGGAGGAGAGTTACGAGCACGGCCCCGAGGATGGGCCCGATGAGCGTCCCTTCCCCGCCAATGATCACCATCGTTACGACGTTTAGGGTGATATAGGACTCTAGCGCCTTCGGGCTGATGAAATTGGTGTAGTGAGCGTTGAAGGCGCCGGCGACACCCGCGAGGACTGTCCCCAAAACAAAGGCGAGGAGCTTGAAACGGAAAGTGTCGATACCTACGGCTTCGGCCAGGTCGAAGTTCTGGCGCATGGCCACGAACGCCCTCCCTATCCGGGAGCTCGCCAAGCGCCAGGTAAGATACATCGTGAGGGCCAGCAGCGCGAGGGCCACGTAATAGTACGGCCGCTCGTCGCGGAAAACAAAACCGGCGAAGGCCAGAGGCGGAACGCCGGGTATGCCCATGGGCCCTTTGGTGAGAGACGTCCAGTTAGTCGCGACCAGTTGCAGGATGGCACCCAAGCCGAGGGTGGCTATGGCGAAATACGGGCCGCGAAGGCGCAGGGTCGGAAAGCCAACGGCCACCCCGAAGATGCCCGCGACGATCCCCCCGCCCAGGAGGGTGGCCCACGACGGAAATCCCAGGTTCAACGAGAGAAGGGCGGCCGTGTAACCGCCGATCCCGAAGAACGCCGCGTGCCCCAACGATTTCTCCCCCACGTAGCCGAGGATGAAGTTAAGAGAAAGCGCCAGGACAGCGTTGATCATCATGGCGATGCCGGTGTGTAGGTAATACGGGTTAGCAACACCTAGCGGCAACGCCACGACGACGACTGCGATCGCCAGGATAACGACGATGTGGGAAAGCTTCATGACGTTTCACCCTCGTTTCTGCCTCAACTGCCTCGAGTTCATTCCTGAACCCGGTCCGCGTGAGGGTCCGGGCGCAACGCCCTCCCCTCGTCTCCTCGGCCTTGGCTACGCGCGCCTCATCCTGCGGCCCAACAGGCCCTCGGGCCGGAAGAGAAGCACCAACACCATGAGCGCGTAGCCGATGGCGTCCTTGTAGGCTGCGGAGATGAACCCCGCGCCCAGCGCCTCGGCCACGCCCAGCACCAGGCCGCCGAGGATCGCACCGGGGATGTTCCCGAGCCCGCCCAGGATCACCACGGATAGCCCCTTAAGGAGAGCCATGCGCCCCATGAACGGGTCGACCGTGGCCTTCGGTGCCACGAGCGCCCCGGCGAGCCCCGCGAGCACAGCGGAGAGGCCGAACGTCAGAATGTAAACGCGATCTATATCGATGCCCATCAAGGCAGCGGTCTGCCGGTCTCGCGCCACGGCCCGCATGGCGAGCCCGTATTTCCCGCGCTTGATGAACACGGTAAGCAGCAAGGTTGCAAGGCCGGCCACGACTGCGATGAGGATATCCTGCTTTGTAATCACGAGCCCCGCCAGGACGATAGGCTCGTAAGCGTAAGGGGAGCTGAGGAGGTACGGGTCCGGACCGAACACCGCAAGCGCGCCGTTCTGGACGACGAGTGAGACGGCCAGGGTGGCGAGGAACGGGGCCCAGATGGATGCACGGCGGTTCCTTAGTGGCCGCAGGACCAAGCGGTCTGTCATCACTCCGGCTATGGCCATCGCCACGAGAGCAACCGCTATCCCGCCGAGATAGCCGACCCGTTCAGCTGCGAGATATGTGAAGAACGCACCGAGCATGTACAGCTCCCCATGGGCGAAGTTGATGACGCGCCCAATGCCGAAGCTGATGGTGAGCCCCAGCGCTAGGAGCGCATATACGAGCCCCATGACCAGGCCGTTCAGTGTCTGTTGCGCCAGGAGCCAAAACACAAAGGATCCCTTCTTTCACACTTTCGCATGGTCCGCGCCGCTGCACTGTTGGCACGGAGGCAGCCCGGAAAGAGCGCCGGCCGGGACACGATACGGACCACGATACGGACGAGGACAGCAGCGCCGGGCAGCAGGGGGCGCCGCACCCGCCCGCCGCACCCGCCACGCGGCCCGCCACGCGGATGCGGCCCCCCGCTGCTTCATCCCCTGCCCCCCGCCCGGCAACAACAATGCGGTCCCTTAGATTCGGTGAGGTCGCCTCCAGGCCTTCCCCTTCCCTGAGATCGCCTTCACCGTGTTCACTTGGAGATGACGAACTTACCGTTCTTCACCACGGCGATCCGGCTGTCGATCTGGACCTGACCCTTCTCGTCGAACCAGAGATGACCGCGCGGCCCATCGAAGGTGGCCTTGCTCAGGGCGTCACGCACGCTCGCCGGCGTGTAGTCCTTCGCGCCCTTGAGCGCCTCGATGACGAGCCATGCCGCCTCCCAGCCCTGGACCGCGAACTTGGTCTCGGGCAGTTTCTTGTATTCGGCTTTGTACAGCTTCAGGAACTCCACCGACTTCGCATCGTCGAAGTCCACGGACCAGTCCAGCGGGAAGTATATTCCCTCGGCCGCTGGGCCTGCCAGCCGCAGGAACTCATCGGTGGCGGCCTCAGCGGACGCTACTATATTACCTGTGAGGTTGAGCGCCCGGAGCTGCTTAACTATGATCGACGCCCGCACCGAGTCGGCCACGATGTACACAACGTCGGGCTTGAGAGCCTTGATCTTCACGAGCTCCGCAGAGAAATCGGTGGCCGTGGGCTCAAAGAACGCGGTGTACACGGTCTTCGGGTTTCCGTACTTCGCGTATTCCTGCTGCGCCGCCTCGACCGTGGAACGCCCAAGGTCTTCGTTGCTTGCTATGAAAGCCACCGTCTTGGCGTTGAGCTTGCGGGCCACGAACTCGGCAAACACGGTCTCTCTCATGGCCGCGGTTGCGGTCGCGCGGAACATGTACTTATCGCCGATCTCCGTGAGCTTCGGGGTCATGGAGACTGGCGTTATAAGGGGCACGTGCTCCCGCATTGTGATTTGCTGAACGGCCGCCGTTGGAGAGGACCCGACGGCACCGATGATCACCGGGACCTTGTCGCCCGAGATCAACCTCTTGGCCGCAGAGACGGCCTCTTCGGGCACGTTTCGGTCGTCGTACACCACGAGCTCGAGCTTGTTGCCTTTGACGCCTCCGGAATCGTTCGCGACCTTGACTGCGAGCTTGATGCCTTCGGCCACCGCGTTACCTATGGAAGCCAGGTTACCGGTAAGGGGTGTGATCACGCCGATCTTGATCGTCCCCGCGGCCCATGCGCCGCTGCCCATAGAAAGCGACAGCGAAAGGAGCATCACCAGGAACAAGGGAAGCAACGTCTTCTTCAGCACTCTCGACATCTCCTGCACACCTCCTGCTTTGATTCGAGCCTGCGGCTCTTGCTCGATGACTTGGCATGTTCGGCTTCAGTCTTCGATCTTCTCCAGAGGATGTCCGAGCCCGGTCATGACCTCGTAGAACGTCGGGAACGATATGGCGTAATACTCCGCTGTATCGATCACCGTCTCGCCCTTGGCGACGAGGCCGGCGACGGCCGTCGCCATGATGATACGATGGTCGTGGTTGCCGAATATCTCCGCGCCGTGCAGCTCAGACCGCTCGATGATGATGGCGTCCGCCTCTTCCGTGATGCGCGCCCCCATCTTTCGGAGCTCTCTTGCGATGACACGGCTACGGTCTGTCTCTTTCAGGCGCGAAGCGCCAAGGTTCCGAAGGACGGTCCGTCCGCTGGCTTGGGTGCCAAGGACGGCAAGGATTGGCGGCGCGTCCGGGATGTCGCGGCAGTCGATCTCAACCCCGTGGAGCTCGCGGCCGCCCTTGACACGGATCCCGTCGAGGCCGTAGTTGCGCACCTCAACCTCCGCGCCCATCTCTTGGAGAATGTCGATGATCACCTTGTCACCTTGATAATCACGGGTGTCCATGCCGAGGATCGTAACGTCCGAGTCGGTTATGGCCGCCGCGACCAACGGGAAGCAAGCCGATTCCCAGTCCGCGGGGATTGTCTCGTGGAAGGGGCGGTACCGCTGTCCGCCGTACACCTTGAACCAGCGCATGCCATCCATTTCAAACCGGATGCCCTGCCGTTCGAGCCACCCGAGGGTCATCGCGATGTATGGCCGCTCTTGCAAGTTCTCCACTATCACCTCCGTCGCGCCGTCGGCCAGTGGCCCCGCGAGAAGGAGTGGCGTGAGCCACTGCGAGTTGATCCCGGGAAGCGTGGTGCTACCCCCCTTTATCCTGCCCCTTACCACCAACGGAGCGCTCCCGTTGCCGCGGGTTGAGAACGCCGTCGCGCCGAGGGTGACCAGGCTGCCAAGGAGCGGGCCGGCGGGGCGATAACGGATCTGGTAGTCGCCGGTGATCACCGTGTACCCGTCTGGGATCAAGGCGGCCATGGCCGTCACGATGTACAGGGTGGTGCCTGAGTTGCCGACATCCAGCACATTGGAGGGAAGGCGCGGGGTTCCTACGCCAGTAACGATCCAGCGATCGGGGAGGTTCTCGATCTGGGCTCCAAACCCGCGGCAGACCTCACATGTCGATAGGCAGTCCCGGCTTGGCACCGGGTTCTCGATGACCGAGGTTCCCTCGGCCATTGTGGCGATGGCTACGGCACGGGTGGTGTTGGACTTTGATCCTGGGATTCTTGCAGTGCCTTTAAGATTTCCTGGAGTGACCCGAAGCTTCATCGTACATCCCTTCCTACCTGCGACTCTTTCAACAATCTCTGGGCCGTCCATGTGTGTGAATGTAGCGCGGTTCGAGCGCGGCGTGCGCGGGGTGCACGGAGTGATTGGGACGCAGACAGGCGCCCTCACCGCGCCGGCTGACCGTGATATCCCATGGATTCGGATATCCTCGCAGCAGCCCGGCGGACCGCCTCGAGGTCCCGCTCGGGCGCTTCGCCGGTCCACATCACCGTGGGGACCAGCACCGCGAGCCCGGCTATGACCCTTCCCTCCATTCCAAAGACGGGCGCCGCTGCTCCCGATACCCCGTCCATGGTCTCATCTATCGCCGTGGCGTACCCGTTGCGTCGGATGCGCGCGAGCTCATCCAGAAACTCCTCCTCGGAAACAATGCTCCGGCTGCCCCGCTTTTCGAGGGGGGTCTTTGCAAGCACTCCCCTGACGTATTCCTCGGGCATGTACGCGAGGAGCAGCTTCCCAAGTATGCCGTAAGTAACAGGCCTCACCTGACCGATAGCCGATACAACCCTTAGCTCAGCCCTGCTGTCGCGACGGTCTATGTACACGAGCCGGTCTTCATACACGGCACCCATCAGCACCGTGCCAGACGTTTCGGAGGCCAGAGCGTCAAGGACGGGCTGGGCCTTTTCCCTAAGCGTGAATCCGGATAGAGCAACCGCGCCACCCTCAAGGAGCTTGAGCCCCGGTTGATAGCGGTTGCCCGTTCCAATGCTTCTCACCCACCTGCGCCGTTCCAGTATCTTCACCAGCCTGTACGCGGTAGCCAAGGGCAGGTGGGTACTTTGGGCGATTTCAGTGAGCGTGAGCTCGCGCCGGTCAAAGTTGAAGCACTCCAAAATGTCGAGAGCGCGTTCAACCGCACGCACCGTCTTCACGCTGTCGTCCCTGTCGCCCTTGCTGGCGTCGCCCCTGGCGACCGTGCCGCCCGTGCCGGCATCGCCGGGTTCGCGGGCCGCTCCGCTCGAAGCACCAGCACGCTCCGCTTCAGCCTGGCGGTTCGCGTGAGCGTCCATCGCATTCACCTCTGCTTTCACGCTGTGAAAGCTGCTCTCATGCCGTGACAATGCTTTGCTTCTACGTGTTTCGGGAAAATCCTCTTTGAATTTTAGTTCCTGCGCAGCCATATGTTCCCATACAAGTCGTCTGTGCTGGCTTGCGTTCGGCGCCATCGAGAGGACGACAATGGCAACGGACTGCTGTTTTCAAAGTAGTTCTCCATGCCGGCCCGCGGGCGGCCTCATCCGACCACATCGAATGGAGAGGATGAAAACGGCAACCACCAACTATTCTCAAGGCAGTCATCCGTGGCGGCCAGCTGCCGCCGCCATCGAGGGGACGAAAACAGCACCCCACTCCCATTCTCGGAGCAGGGAATTAATACCGACGGCGGCCGCTGCAAGAGACTCGACCAAGAGAGCGTTCGGTAAGTGCGGACAGATGACGCAGGCCGGGGGTCCGGGCTGGCTGAACGTGGGTCAAGGGCATGTTGACGAGACGACGCGGCGCGAACGGGCGGGCGCGTTGTCGGCCGACCATGCGCCGACCGCGGAGGCGGCCCGTATTCTGGGGAGGCTAACGTGCGGCGCAGGCTAACGTGTAGAGGCGGGGCGGCGCGCGGGAGCGGACCGAGCTGGACGGGGAGGCCGAGCAGGCTTGGCCGGCTGAGCGGGCTCGGCGGGCTGCGCCGGTTGCGCCGGTTGGGGCGGTCGGGCTGGTTGAGCAGGGTGAGCAGGGTGGGCGGGTTTTGCCGGTCCAGTCGGCTTGGAGGACTTCGCTGGCCTTGAAGGCTTTGCAGACGCCGATCCTGAGGCCTTCGCGGGCTTCGCCGGCCCGGAGGGCTTGGACGCGGGCGAGGGCGATGGCGCGGGCGAAGCCGTCATCGCTACCGCACGCGTTCGGTCAGCCGGCGCCGCGGGCGCCGCCGACACGGGCCGCGCCTGCGCCACGACCCGGTGGACGATCGTCACTTTCCTTGCCTGCTCCACGGCTGCGGCGTCCACCTTGCCCTCGCCGGCGAGCTGGGACAGGATGGAGTCGTTCACCGAGACCTTCGTTACTAGCTCGAAGAGGTGCGGAGGCAGCACCCGTCGCAGCGACGGTATGTCGTACTCAACTCTCTTGGACTCGAGGTAACTGACCGTGCCGCGGTCCGTATCGAGCTGCCTCTCGCCTGTCTCCTCGAAGTACCGGACGAGGACCTCCTTGAGGCTGTCCTCCCTCTTCTCCAATTCTTTCCTGCGCTCGTTGACCTCGATGAACTCCTCCGCCACCACGCGGATGTCAGCGGCATCGTCCATAAGCGCCCGCCTCCGGTCGGCTCGTTCTCGCGGGACTAGTCCGCTACTACATATGAGCCGCCTCGACGGGATATTCCGCCTAGACTTCGAGAGCCCGGGGTTGCCACTTTGCGCGACCCCAGCGACTCTTTGCGAGCGTCGACAGGGCCGAGACAGCTTGCGGCCGCAAGGTTGCGGTCAGAAGGTGGCGATGACCTTCAGCGTGCCGGTGTAGGTATTGAACCCCTCGCTCATATCGCTGCTCACACCGCGGATGTACCCCAGGCTGAGCGAGGCCCGCCACGTGTCGCTGAACCGCCAGTCAACCCTCACGTCGGCTCTGGCCTTCGTCTCGTAGAAGTCCGCGTCGTTTTTCGTGCCGGACGTGCGCTCCAGTGACGAAGTGAGCGTGGTGGAGAGCTTTTTCCCCGGCGAGTATGTGAAGTCGTTGCCCACGCCGTACGTCACGAGGTCCGACCCGGCGTCACGCGTCGCGTTGCGCCAGCCGCTCAACACGTCGGTCGAGGCCTCGCTGACCGACCAGCTCAGCCGCATCGCGGACGCCAGGGACGTCGACCTCCTCTCGCCCAGGGTCGGGCTGGTGTGGGAGGAGTCGCGCCACGTGGTCTCCGCGCTCGGCGTAAGCCTTGGGAGGCCAGTGTACGTCGCGGTCGCCGACACCTCGCTTGCAGTGCTGACCTTCTCTGACTCGCGATAGGCGGTCTCAGTCCGCCTGAGCCTCAAGTCCGTGCGCCAAGCGGCTAGCTCCCCGCGCAATCTTGCGTCGCCCGCGAGCACCGTGCGCGCTTCCCCGCGGATGGGCTCGAGGTAGTCCCAGCTCACGCCCCCAGACGGTGTGAGCTTCAGCGCACGGACCTGGAATGTATCGAAGGTCGCCCGTGCCACGGCGCGCCTCTGAACCCGGGTCTCATCCTGCGGGACGTCGGTGCGCGAGTACTGGGACAGCTGCACGCTCAGCCGTGCGGGCCCCAGCTTGTCGGCCCACGACAGCGTGCCGCCCACGTCCCGGCTCCCTTTCTCCCGCCCGTCCAAAGCGACCACGCGCACGGGAAACCGATAGTACAGCTTTAGCGTGACCGTCTCGACGGGCGCGTACGTGATGTCGCCTCTGACGTTGTGGGCGACGTATGAGCTTGTGGGCTTCTCGTAGTCGTCGTACACGACCTTCTCGTAGCCAGCGCCGAGGGTGAGCCGCGTCGCGGCGAGGCTCTCACGTACCGTGACGGAGTAAGTCGTCCGCTGGGCCTCCAGCCCCTCCCGGACGGCCCGATCCATCCGCTCAAGGGTGTAAGCCAGGTCCACCTCGGGACCGAAGTCCCAAGAGATGCCCGCCGAGTCCGTCGTTACCGTGAGAAGACCGTCGTCCCCGGCCACGGACCCCGAACCTGCCCCGGATGCGGACCCGGCATCGCCATCGTCATCGTCGCCGGGGGTGATGTCCGCAGGGCGCGTGGCCCGGCTGGCGTGCTCCACGCGTGCGGTGAGATTCGGCCACACCGGGTACGAGCCACCCACCTTGAACTGGGTGAGGTCCTGGCGCCCCCGTCCCCCCACCGGGAGGAACGTGGGCTCCACCCGCTCGTAGCTCGCGTAAGCCTGCCCCGCACCGACGTCGAATGTCGCCCCGAAGGCGCCTGCGAAACCCGTGTAGGTATGCTCGCCCGCAGGGACGTCCGCGTACCTGTGTTGGTCCTCGCCGGAGATGCCCGTAGTGCTTTGGGGATACTCGGCAAAACTCTCGTACGGCCGCGCGGCTCTCCAGATGGAGAGGCGATAGAATTCGTCGGCCTCCCCCCCCGCCCAGACCGCGTCTTCCACGGCGGGCACCCCACCCGCGCCCGTCACGGCCGTGATGACGCGGCCGGCTGTCGCAGCCACGCGCTCCGGCACAGAGCCGCCGTCGTCACCGTTGCCGCCATTGCCGCCGTTGCCATCGTACCGGTAGAGCCCGTCCGCCCCGCCCAGCCACAGGGCTCCGCCGGCGGCCCGGACCGCGTTCCACTCGGCACCCTCCGTGCCCGCGAGCACGTGCCACTCTCCGTCAGGCTCGCGTTTGAAGCGGACCCCGGAGTCCGTCGCGACGTACACATCCCCGTCCCCTACCGGGGAGGCCAGCGTCGCGATCTCCGCAACGGCCGCCCCCTCGAACTCCTTTACGAACCTCCCGGTCGCCGCATCGAATGACATGAGGCCTTCCGGGGTCCCCACGTAGAGATCGCCTGTAACCTCGGAGACCGCAAGGTCCGTGATGACCTCGCTTATCATCTCGGGGTTCGACCCCTCGTCGAACACCTCCCAGCTCTCAAGGCTCCCTGTCGCGGCACTCGCCACCGCGAGCCCGGCGTCGGTGCCCACCCAGACCCGGCCCTGGGCCGCGCCATCGTCCACCACGACCGATAGCGTGTTCGAGCTTGGCAGGCCGTCGCTCTCGTAGTAGCGGCGCCAGTTCTCTACGCGGTCGAAAGGCGCCTCGCCTCCCGGCCCGACCCTGGCGTCGAGCGTTGTCAGCCCCGACTCCGTCGCGAAAAACCATAGCCCGGACGATTCGGACGCGGCCATGTCGAAGACGGTCCAGCCCGCAAGGCCCGACGCGGGCGAGTGCTGCCGCCACTTGCCGTTCGCGAGGCTATACGAAGTGAGGCCGTTCTGGTGGGCGAAGAGCACGTACTCGCCGCCGGCGTCATCAGTGGCGAAAAGCGCGTCGTTTATGCGGTTGGACGTGTTCCTGCGGCTGTTGTCGTCGTATGGAAAGACCTCGTGGCTGTACGCGAGGTCCGCGTCGACGCTCAGCCGCCCGGCTTTTAAGTCGGCGGACACCCCCGCCACGGTGTGCGTCCCGGGCATGGTGCGCGCCCGGTCCGACCCGACGAGAGGCGTCGCAAGGTCCTGCGCCCGTATGACGTCCGCCGCGAGCTTGAGGCCGGGCGAAGGCTGCCAGGCAACGGACCCGCCGTAGAAGATGCGCTTGTATTCCACGGGCACCCCGAGCCCGCCCACGAAGTACTCATAGTCGACCTTCACGACGTCCTGGGGACCCACCTCGCGGAGCATGAACAAGACCCCGGCCTCGTAGTCGATGGTGTAGTCCACGCCTCTCGCGAGAAGCTCGCCGTTCAGGTAAACCCGCTCGCTGCCCTGGGCTACGGAAATACCGAGGGCGTAGACGTTGCCAGTGACGGAGTAGGAGTATCCAACACGGATCTCATCATAAGCCTCGGGCGCGCCCGCGGGGAAGGAGAACTCCACTACGCCCTGATCGTAGTAGACCGTGTAGGACAGCCCCGGCACGGCGTCGGCGTCGGTGTACGTCCCAGAGGCGAGGACGTCGACCCGGACGGACTCGATATCTATCCGCTCGTGGCCAAGGAGGTAGAACCTGCCGGTCGAGTAGCCCGCAAGCGCATTATCGAGCACCTTCGTGGCGGACTCGGGGAGTCCCGCGACGAGCCACGAATGGTCGCGGCAAAGCTCTTCGAGGAAGGCTTCCTCGGAGTCGCTGCCCACCACGAAAGGATACGCCTTCTGGTCCACCCCGGTGAGGCGGTTCTTCGTGTTGTACTCGGCAATAAGGTCGCGGACCTCGTCTCGGAGGATGTCAAGGGCCTCGCGCCGCAGGACCAAGTGGTCGCCCCAAGCGGCGGTCACGACGGTGTACTTGCCTCGGTCGAGCTCCCTCAGATCGCCCGAGGCTACGACGCCCTCGTCGTCATCGGACTCGCGGTAAAGGTAGGCCATGTCATAGTTCGTAAGGAGATCGAGGAGGGTGCGCCGCGCGCCGGGAACCGCGTCGTCCAAGCGCAGCTCGACCTCCATGAAATCGGGATCGAACGAGCCAGACAGGCGGTACGATTCCGCGCCGCCCATGGAGGCCACGAGCACGGCGCCCTCGCGAGTAGGAGCGTAGGGACCGTCGTGCCTGAAGACGGTGGTGTCGCTGCTGGACGCGCCCTTGAACGTCTTCGAGGTCGGGATGCCCTTGACCTGTCCGACGATGGCCCCGAGGGTGAAGTCGTCGAGCTTCGCGGAAACCTGCACGCCACGCAGCGTGAGGCGGCGCGCAACGTAAGGGTTCGCGGTCGCGTAGGCGAAGTCGCCGAATCGCCCGGAGACGGTCTCGTTCGAGAAATCTATGCGCACGAGCTGGAGGTTGCTTGAGCTATAGTTGTCGAGAGCGGCGGTCACGCTGAAACCGCCAGGAAGCTGGCCTGATATCGAGAGCCGCAGGGTCTGGGACGCGATCAGCGTGTTGATGGCGTATCCCTGCAGGCCCTTGAGGCCCTCCGGATCGCCCGCGGCGTAAGTCGCGGACCAAACGGCCTCGCCGGACACGTCGAGGCCCGCGCCGACCTCGGCCGCCGCCGCACCGCACCCTCCCCAGGCCCACGCGCACGTCCAGGCCCAGGCGGCCGCCGTCATCAGCGTCACCAACACGGCGCGGCACGCCAACGTGCTTAACCCCTTTGTCGCCCCTGACTCCTTCATCGCGGCGCGCTCGATCCACCTCACCCAGCCCCACCCCCCACATGGGACCGCGGTTTCCGCGGCGCCCTCGGTCCGGATCTATGGTCGCATGGTCGCCCGGTCGTCCCTGCGTTCCTGGGCTTCGCCGGGCGCAGGCCCCGCTTGCGGCCCCCGCTCGGTTGAGAGATCGCCGAGCCGAATCGCAGTGCGTCTTCATTCGTGCAGGACGACGACGCACCGGCAGCCTCTACCTACGGAAGGCGGGGGCCACCCGTGTGAGCGCCCCCGCCCGCTGCGGCAGCGGAGACTCAGCGCCGTCGCGCGTCAGAACTTGATGCCTATGGACAGCCTGTGCATGTCCTGGAGCGTCTCGTGAGTCTGGTACGCGTAGTCAAACTGGAACATCTGGTACTTGAACCCGAGCCCCGCGGTGAACGACATGTGTCCTTCCTGGAACACCGCCCCGGCCCTCAGCGCAAACGGCGACAGGAGGTATTCTCCTCCCAGGTGGAACGCGCCGCTCGTGTCGTAGTCCGCGGCGACAGTCACGTTTTCTTGGAGCGTCGCAGCCGCCCCGACGGCGAACGTCCTCTCAAAGGCGTCGCTCGTGCTGTTGGAGTACCTGACCGATCCAAGGAGATTGCGGCCGACGGCACCGACGCTGAAGCCGTCCGCCTGGTAGAGAACTCCCACGTCGCACGTCAGCCCCGACCCCGTGAGGTCCGGCAGGGACTGACTGTAGTACTTGACGGTCCCACCCAGGTGAAGACCGCGATACGTGGTCGCGGCCGATGCCATGAGCGCGGTCTCGCCCACGGTGTACACCTCGGTCGGATTTGCGTACTCGTCGGTCCCCTGGACGCTCGACCTCAAGCTGAGTATGGCGGCGCCGAACTTAGGCTGCGCGTACGCCAGGCCGAGGTAGCCCGCAACCCCGAGCTGGTTGGTATAGAAAGAGGTCACGTTCCTGCCATCCTGAATGGCAAGGCCCGCGGGGTTGTAGTAAACGCACGTGGCGTCGTCCGCGACCCCCACGAACGCGCCACCCATGCCCATGGCGCGCGCACCCAACCCGATATCCATGAACGCCGCTGTGCCCACAGGCTCGCCCTGGGCCATGGCCCCCGAAGCGGGGACCACGGCCAACAGGCAAGCGAGGATAACCGTTGCTAGTCGCGATTTTCGCATTTCCTCGCCCCCATTTCGGCTGAACTTCTTTACGTGATGTGACCTAACGCCTTACGATGAGACGTATGGGGTCTGACTTGAGCCCGCGCTCCGTGACCAGGATCGCGACGTACAGGCCGTTCGCCAGATCCCTCCCCGCATCGTCCACAAGGGACCACACGGCAGCCCCGGCCCCGGCGGGCAGGTCCGCGCTGTACACCAGTCTCCCGGCGATGTCGTATATGAAGAGCGTTCCGTCCTCTGGGATATTGTAGTAGAACGTCACTTTGGTCGACGCGGGGTTCGGGCCTGCCATCAGCATCTTCGTCACGACCACGAGGTCCGTCTCGTCAGTGCCCGAGCCTGTGGCGCCCATCGGGTCCGTTGCGCTGACTCTGATGAGCGCCTTGCCGTTCTTCTTGACTCCCGCAACGTTCCAGGTGTACGAGCCGTCGTTCGGCTCGCCCTCCGCTATGAGCGTCCAGGTGGCCCCTCCGTCCATGGAATAATCCAAGCGGATGGCAAGCTGCCCGTCGAGGCCGTCCGGATCGTGAGCGGTCCATCTGATGTCGAGGGACTTGCCGTCGGTGCATACCGCACTCTCCGGGACGTTCACCGTGACAACCGGGACCTCGTTCACGAGAAGCCAATCGTACACTCTCGAGATGAGGGCGGTTGCCGGACTCTCTTCCCCGGCCTCCTGCCTCGACGCGTCCGCGGGCACCTGCGACGTTGTCGGGACTACTTCCAGCGGGAAGGCGAGGAAGACCACTTTGTACCCGTCCCCGCCGTAGCGCAGCGCCCTGAAGGTGTCGCCGGGCGCGGTGAATATGCCGACTGCGTCGCCGTCAGGGTATATCTCATCGATCCAGTTCAGCTCGCCCAACTCGGGTGGAAGACCCAAGGCATCGAAATCGACCGCGAAGGACAGACCGTCGGTGATGGGGTCTCCCTCGACTCCGGTGAACACGTCCCCCGGCTCGCTTTGGACGTCGGAGTTCGCCTCGGCGACGTGGAGGTACTTGATGACGAAGTCGTCGGGATTGCTGAAGTTCATCCCCACTCCGTAGATGAGCTCCTGCCCCGCGATGAAGAGCCTGCCGCCCTTCTTCAGGTACTGCTTCAGGGCCGCAACCTGATCGAGCGTCGGGTAGTCAAACAGGCCGCAGTTCCAGAGCATCACGAACCGCTCCGCTCCGGGAACAAGTGAGCTGCCGCTTATGATATCACTGGGCACAAGGTACTGGTACGGCACCCCCGCTTGGCCCATGACCGGCTCGACATAGTACGGAGTCGTCCCGAGGGTGTCGCCATCCACCAGAAGGACAGTCTCGGGTGACTCGACCGCCACAATGGTGAGCGACCGCGACGCCGACCCACCTGCGGTGTCAGTCGCCGTGAATGTGGCGGTATACACGCCCGGCTCAGCATAGACGTGGGTGGCGGACGTTCCCTCCACAGGTGGCGTGCCGTCGCCGAAGTCCCACTCGCCCACGATGTCGCCCTCAGCGTCGTACCCGGCGCCCGTGAACGTTACCTCGAGAGGTGCCACACCTACCTGGACGTCGGCAGACGCGTTCGTTATGACGGGCAGGAGGTTTTCACCGGTATCCTCGGCGGTGAGGAAGCGAAGGATCCTATCCATCAGCACCGCGGAGTTGTTCGGGTCCGCCGCGTCCGAAGGCACCGCCTCAAATGGGAACCCGAGGAACACCACGCGGTACACGCTGTCCGCGTATCTCACGGCCACGGGGATCGCGGGATCCCCCTCCGCGGCCGGAGGAACCTCGAACATCCCGATGCCGCCGCCGAACGGTATCAGTCCGTCGACGTACCCCGGATCGTAGGTGCCGGGGTACACTAGGCTGATGTCCATGCCGTCCGACACCGGGTCGCCCGCCTTGCCCAAGACCTCGCTGGCCCCGTAATCCAACAGGTCGACACAGTCTTGGGACGGCTCGACATGGAGGTATCGGGCCACGAAATCCAAGCCATTCCCTTCGTAGAGGAGATCGTAGAGTATGTCGTATCCGGAGATGAAGAGCCGGCCACCGTTATCAAGGTATTGAGAGAGGAATGCCTGGTCAGCGGCGGTGAGGGTCCCGCTGTACGCCTCTCCGCAGTTCCATATGATGGGGTTCGGAATGTCAGTAGGTAACGCAACCGCAGCAGAGGGGGTGAGTGTCAAATAGGGCTTCCCGACCGCCGCGAGCGCATCTGTGAAGAAGACGTCGTAGTCCATGCCCTCGTCGTCGTCCACGAAGAGGACGGTGTCCGGGTTCGCGGCCACGATTCCGACGGTAGCCGCCGCCTCGTTGCCAAGGCTATCCACCACGTGGAAGGTCGCAGTGTAGGAGCCTTCCTCAGTGTACGTGTGCGTCGCGGTCGCCGCATGGACCGGCGCGCTGCCGTCCCCGAAGTCCCACCACTGATCCGCAATGGGTGTGGCGTCCCGCACACCCAACCTTGTGCTAGCCGACGCGGTGAACGTGACCGTCAACGCCCCTGGAGCGCCGTACGTCCGGTCGGCATGCACTTCATGGATGGCGGGCGGCCAAATTCCCATCAAGGCATTGTAGGCGTTCAGCCGGCCTCCGGTGAGCACTTTGCCCACAAAAGCGGGACGCACCTCCGAGGAGTTCAGAATCATGTCCTTGATGGTGACCGCTCCGGCCTCCCAGCCTTCAGCACCGGCGTACTGGGGCATCTCCGGGTGGGCGGCCGCAAGCAGGGCAGCTACCCCTGCAACGTGCGGGGTCGCCATGGAGGTTCCTCCCGCCCACGCGTACCCTGATAGGCTGAAGTCGGTCGTGCGGGGGTACGTGGACAGGATCCAGTCACCCGGCGCCGCGATGTCAACCGACTGCTCTCCCCAACATGAGAAGCCTGCAAGTTCATCGTTCTGGTCACTTGCCGCGACGGCTATTATGTTCTCCGACACGTACGAGGACGGGTAGTGCGGCACGACGTCGTTGTCGCTGGCGGAGTTGCCCGCCGCGCACATGGCAAGCATCCCCGAGGCCTCAATGGCTTCCCTCAGCGCCTTTCCGTAACCGCCCCCACCCCAGCTATTGGAGGTAAGCGTGGCACCCATTTCGGCCGCGTAGTTGAACGCCTTGATAGCGTCCGAATCATACCCGCCTTCAGGCCCCAGGAACTTCAGGGCCATGATCTTCACGTTCGCCTTCCACGCAACGCCGGCCACGCCTATCCTGTTGTTGCCGACCGCTGCGATGGTCCCGGCGGTGTGGGTGCCGTGGGACTCCTTGTCCGCCACATCGTACACGGTGTTGTCGTTCCAGTAGAAATCCCAGCCGTACACGTCATCGACGAAGCCGTTCCCGTCGTTATCTATGCCGTCACCGGCAATCTCGCCAGGGTTGACCCACATGTTGTCCTTGAGGTCTGGGTGATAGTACTGGATCCCCGTATCGATCACGGCCACTATCACCGGTTCGCTGCTGTTGAAAACCTCCCATGCTTCCGGAGCATCGATGTCGGCATCGGGTATCCCCGCGATGCCCGAGCCCGGTATGATCTCCTGCCCTACGTTATGAAGGCCCCACATGTACTGGAAATAAGGATCGTTGACCGGAGGCTCGCTGCCTTGATAAGCGTAGCGCTTCCAGTTCGGCTCCGCGTACTCGATGCCCGGGTCCTTCTCGTAGTACGCAACCGCCTCTTCAACCGAGATCCCCCTCGAAGGGTCGAGCTTGACGCGGTACACAGGCACCTGGTTAGGAAGCGAGATCGTTTCCACCACGCGCGCGCCGAGGCTTCGCGTGAGCGTCTCGACGGTTTGGGATGTCGCCTCCAACCTCACCTTCGAAGGAAAAGCCTCGATCCTCGGGCGCACCAGCACCTCGCCCTCGGCGTACTCAGCCTGAGGCGCGATTTGCTCCACCTCGACCACAGGGAACTCGGGACCCTGCCGGTCTCCTGGCCCTGCCGCTTGGGCGCCCGCTCCCATGACAAAGCAGACAACAAGAGCGCAGACCAGACCCATGTATGCCAATCTCCCGGACGGTCTCAACACACGTCCCCTCCTTTCACTGATTCGACCGGCGCGACGCCAGGCTCCCCACTTGAGACTCCGGTCCTCCCTCGCGTCGCAAACGCTGATGCATCATGCCAGATTTAGCCCAGCCTTCTTGCCCACAGTAACCCGGCGCCCATCGGGTCAGCGGCTCGCCACGAGCACCACTCGCTTTCCGCGGCATCAGCGCGGACGAGCTTCGCACGCGGTACAAGGCTGCCGACGGTCCACCCCTTCTAGGCGCCGTCCGTTCCGGCACACCTGCATCCAGGACTCTCGCGGAACGCTCCAGGCGCGCGTGGGTGGTGGCCAATACGGTCACTGCGGGGCGTTTCACCCCCCTCAACGAAGCATACTCACGCCATCTTGGCAGTCGCTCTTACCAAAGAAAGGCAGCGTGACGGCGTAAGGTTCACCCGTGCTACTGGTACCCAGCGGAACCTAGCATCGTTGAGAACTGATTCATTCGGAGTGGTAGGGAAGGGTTTTGTGAAAGTAAGTGCAGAAAGACAGAGTCAACTAAGTGCTTTGTGGCTGGCGCCTACCATCACCACGACGAATCAAACATTCTCATGCCTGAAAGGCAGTATTCGACGCGGCCTGCTTTCTTCCTTCCAATGCCCAGAGATCTTGGAAAAGAGCGGCTTGTCCGCAGCTCACTGTGGCATCGGCATCTGGGACTGCCCGGATCGGAAGAGCGCTTCCGCGTTCCGGCTGGTGGCAGCGGCGACTTCGCCGACGTCGAGGCGCTTCAGCCTGGCAAGCTCGCGGGCCACGAGCACAACGTACGCAGGCTCGTTTCGCTTACCGCGGTGAGGGACGGGGGCGAGATAGGGGCAGTCGGTTTCAAGAAGGATCCTATCCAGAGGGAGACGGGCGACTAGGTCGCGCAGGGCCGTGGCATTGGGGAAAGTGAGGGTGCCGCCCACTGAGATGTAGAAGCCCATATCGAGGACGGCGTGGGCCAGCTTCCAGTCGCCGGAAAAGCAGTGCATGACTCCACAAGCCTCCTCGGCTCGCTCGGACTTGAGGATGGCAAGGGCGTCCGCGTGGGCCTCGCGGTCGTGGACTACGATCGGAAGGCCGACCTCCTTGGCAATTGATATCTGGGCCGCGAAGGCCCGTCGCTGTTGGTCGCGGGGGGAGAAGTCGTAGTGGTAGTCCAGGCCGATCTCGCCGATGGCGACCACCCCTGGCTCGCGCGCTAAGGTCCGCAGCTCGTCGAGCGCCGCGTCCGAGGCATCTTTAGCCTCGTGGGGGTGGACGCCGACGGCCGCGAGAAGGCCGGGGTATCGCCGCACGAGCTCCAGCGCGGTCCGGGAGGTGGGGAGGTCGGAGCCAACCTCCACGACAGGCCACACGCCCGCGGCTTTCGACCTCGCTATCACAGCGTCGAGGTCATCGCGGAACCGCTCGTGTTCGAGATGGGCGTGAGTATCGATCATCTGGATGACACCGGGTTCATGAGGCAATCACGTCACCTCCACGCCTGTTCTGGACGGCCGCCAGCTCCGAAAAGGGGCGACAAGGGAAAAGGCGGCGATTAGCACCTTCATCCATTGAGTGTGAGTGGTCGGAGTGGTCGCGGCAGCAGGCGTCCGCGGACGACAATGCGGCACGGGCGCGCGGCACCCAGCATCGGGCACACGGCATACTGCATTTAGTGAGGCGCCTCCCGTTCCGGGCGTCACGCGCGCGATGCGGCGCGTGACGTCCATCACTTGTGAAGCCCTTCCCCTTCCCGACGTCACGCATCAGGGAGCCATTGGTGACGGACAACATCCTTCTGGCTTCACACATTCCCAGCGTCACAAGTCTCTCCCGCGGAGTTCTGAGCGTCACGCCTGGCGCCCGATTCGTGACCAGTGTCACCCGGCGGATCGCACTCGCCACCCGTGGCAATCGTCCCCCGCAAGGTGTTCCGCATAGCACCCGTCGACCTGGAAAAGGTGATGAGCATCACGCGCCCGTCCAGAAGTGCGTCCCATACCAACCTTCCGGCCCGTCGCGTGCCGCACATCACGAGTCCAACCTCATCCTTTCCACACATCAGCGGTCCGAGATGACGTGCGCCACAGGTCACACTTTGTGCCGCACCTGTTCTCCACATCACGTCACGCGCCGCTCTTGCGCCTTCCCCTCTCGCCGCCCTGATAGCCCCCTGATAGCCCTCTCACGGCCTTCACTGACCTCAAGCTGCTCCGCGGCCTTCACGGGCCACGGGCGGGCTTGACAGCCCTCGGAACCTCTAGGCCGTCGCCGCCTTGGCGACTGCGCCCGCCAGGGGATAGGGCAGCGATTGACTCACCCTCACATGGCGCCCCAGCGCACCTTCCTCACATACCGACCCTAGCGCACCTTTGAGCCTAGCGGCAACTCCCGGTCGGTTGTGACCACCGCCAGGCGCGATGTGTCGGGCGTGGACCCGGCGAGCAGCATGCCCTGGGAGACTATGCCGCGGATCTTCGCGGGCTTGAGGTTAGCCACCACGACTATTTGTTTGCCTACGAGCTCTTCAGGAGCGTAGTGCTTGGCGATCCCCGCCACGATCTGGCGCTTCTCCGCCCCAAGGTCTATATCGAGCCTGAGAAGCTTGTCTGCGCCCTCCACCCTCTCCGCCGCCAGGACTCTCGCCACGCGCAGGTCGAGCCTGGCGAACTCCTCTATGGACACCAAGTCGCCCGGACCCGCAGGTGGCGCTCCGGCGCCTTTCCCGGTTTCTTGGTGCTGCTGCTGTGGCTGCGGCTGTGGTGCCCTCTGCGATGTCGTCCCAGGCCCTTCGGCTTTCTGTTCTTGTCCGGTCATGCCCGCGACCTCCTTCTCGCCCTCTTTTTTCTTATCCCGGGCAAGCTCCGCGAGGCGGAACTCGCCCCGGCTCAGGTCCGAGGCCTCCACGTCGAGCCTTGGGAAGAGCGGCCCGAGGCGCTTCACCCGCGCGCCCTCCACGAACCGTGCCACGTCCAGCGTGCCCGTCTTCCACCTCACGCTGTGCAGGGGCGCCGCGTCCTCCAGGCCCAGTGACATCCAGATCCGCGCCGCCGCGCCCGGGATGAACGGGCTTGCCATGACCGCCACTCTCGCGAGCGCGTCCGCGAGCCCGAACATGACCGTGGCGAGCCGGCCCCGTCGCCCCTCCCGCGCGAGCGCCCACGGCGCGGCCTCGTCGATGTACTTGTTGGCCCCGTCCACAAGGCTCCATATCTCGCCCAGCGCGCCCGTAAGGTCGAGGGACTCCATGAGCTCGTGAGCACGCCGCGTCGCGCGCGCCGCCGAGTCCGCAAGCTCCCTGTCGCGCGCCTCGTATTCCCCCGGCGCCGGCACGCGGCCGTCGAAGTACTTCTCCACCATGGCGCACGTCCTATTGAGCAGGTTGCCGAGATCGTTGGCCAGGTCCGCATTGTAAGTCTCGGCGAGGCCTTCGTACGAGAAGTCGCCGTCCTGCCCGAACGGGACGGCCTTCATGAGGTAGTAGCGGAGCGGATCGGCGCCAAGGCTGTCGGCGAGCCTGACCGGGTCCACCACGACTCCCTCGGACTTGGACATTCGCGCGCCCTTGACCGTCACAAACCCGTGGCCGAACACGGTCTTCGGGAGCGGGATGCCCGCGGCCATGAGCGTGGCGGGCCATATCACGCAGTGGAACCAGGTGATGTCCTTGCCGATGAGATGGAGGTCGGCCGGCCACCACTTCCCGAAGTGGTCGGTCCCGGGCACGTACCCTGCCCCGGTGAGGTAGTTGATGAGGGCATCGAACCACACGTAAACCACCTGGTTCGGGTCGATCTCCTCAGGGAAGGGAACCCCCCACGCGAGGGTTGAGCGGGAGATGCTCACGTCCTGCAGCCCCTCGCGGATCCTGTTCACCACCTCGTTGCGCCTGGTTTCCGGGAGGATGAACTCCGGATGCTCCTCGATATGACGCAGGAGCGGCTCCTGGAACCTCGAGAGCGCGAAGAAGTAGTTCTTCTCTTCCACCCACTCGGGCTCACGGCTGGGATGGAGAGGGCAGCGCCCGTCCACAAGGTCCTTCTCCTCCACGAACCTCTCGCAGGAAACGCAGTAATGCCCTGAGTAGGTGCCTTGGTAGATGTAGCCTCGCGCGTTGGCCCGGCGCACGATGTCGCGGACCGTGGCGATGTGGTCCTCGTCGGTCGTTCTGATGAACCGGTCGGGGCGGATATCTAGCTTATGCCAGGCCCTTTCGAAGAGCCCAGCCATCCTGTCGCAGAACGTCTTGGGCGCCATCCCCTGCTTTTCGGCCTGCCGCGCCACGTTGAGGCTGTGTTCGTCGGTGCCGGTGAGGAAGAAGGTATCGTACCCGGCCAGCCTCTTGAAGCGGGATATCACGTCGGCCGCGATCTTCTCGTACGCGTGGCCGAGGTGCGGCTCGCCGTTTACGTAGTCTATGGCTGTGGTAAGATAGAACTTTTCCACGTGGAACACAACACCCCCTATAGCAAAATGCCTCTCGCCCCGTTCGGAAGGCGGATGCCTTCACGTGGGGCGAGAGGATATCATCTCGCGGTACCACCCAACTTCGCCGGGGCCTTGCGGCTCCGACCTCAAGAGGCACGGCGGCAAGCAGGTAACCATGTAAGGAGATCCGCGGTCTTGGCGAGCCGCATGCCCCGGCGCTGTAACGGGCGCCCGTTACGATCCATGGTCTGGCACGATGACCTATTGATCGCCCGGCGATCGGACTACTCAGAGGGATGGGACGCACGCGAAGACGCGCGCTGGAACACGCACGGTGGCCCTGCGCTGGCCTCCCACGCTGGTCACTGCCCTCTTTTCGTCCCGCGGCTCAGGGGCCATGTTCGGCAAGCCCCACGCGCCGGCTTTCACCTTGACCGCCGGCTCTCTACGGCAGAAGGCCTGCTTACTCGTCCCCATCATCGCCTTTGACTTCTTCGCACGCCATCACGGCGCAGTCGGCTTTGTCGAATGGTTATGGGAATGAAACGTCTTGTCTCATATTATCCTGAGCCCTCACCCCGTGTCAAGCCCAAAGCGATGCCGCCGCCCCAGTGATATGCTTCCCCGCGTCGCATCGAGACAGATCGCAACCTCCTCACTGGACTAGCCAAGGTCAACGACACGTCTCGACCCCGTGATACGACCGTCCCGGGCCCCGGGGACCATGGGAAACGGGCGAGTGACCGAGCCGGCGCGTTACGCTCTCACGTAGCGCCAACTGTGCCAAAATGGCAGCTAATAGAGCTTATTCTGCTAGATAAGGTAAAAACTCTTAAGGGAGCCTTGACTTGCCTTGGAAAATAAAGTATAGTGTGTAAGGAGGTTGTCGAAGCCTGGAGGGAGCTTTCAATACGAAAGAGGGAGCTGACAGACATGAAATCAACGGGGATTGTTCGGAAAGTCGATGAGCTAGGTCGCGTAGTAATTCCAATCGAGCTTCGCAGGACGCTCCAAATCGCAGAGAAGGATGCCCTCGAGATCTACGTTGACGGCGAGAAGATCATACTGAAGAAGTATGAGCCTGCCTGCATTTTCTGCGGGAACGCCGACAACATTAGGGTGTACAAGGACAAGAACATCTGCCGCGATTGTCTGGAGGAAATGAAGGGCCTCATCTAGGAAAGAGGCCCTGCCTTTCTCCCCGAGGACCCCATCTCCCCGTTGCGCCGTCCTCGGGGCGTCGCAAGCTTGACAAGCTTTAGGCGAGGCAAGGAGGGGGGACGGCGTTTATTTCGCGTCGTCGCCCCCTGTCTTTGTGTTCCTGGAACGTCGTCCCGGGGCGTCCGGTGCGTCCAGCACTATAGTTACTTCGCCCTTTACTCGGGCGCCTTCAAACAGGGCGGCAACCTCACCCAGGGCGCCCCGGACGACCTCCTCGTGCACCTTCGTGAGTTCGCGGGCGACCGCGACCCTTCGCTCGCCCCCCACAGCCTCAGCAAGGTCCGAGAGAGTCTCGGCGACCCTATACGGGGACTCGTACAGGATGACCACCCTATTCTCCCCAGCGAGCCGCTGGAGCGCCTCGCGACGTTTCCGCCCCTTCCTAGGCAGGAACCCCACGAATGTAAACTCCGTCGCGCAGAACCCCGACACCACGAGAGCCGCCACCGCTGCCGACGGCCCAGGGATAGGCACCACAGGGATGCCTTTGGATATCGCCTCCTTGATGAGGTGAGCGCCGGGATCTGACACCACGGGCGTCCCTGCGTCAGATATCAGGGCGACATCACCCCCACCCAACAGGACCTCGATGATCCGCGCCGCCTGGGCACGCTCGTTGTGTTCGTGGCAGCTCACCATTCTGGCTGCGATGTCATAGTGCGCCAGGAGCTTTCGCGTCTGCCGTGTATCCTCGGCGGCGATCAGGTCCACCGCGCGTAAGATCCTGAGCGCCCTCATCGTTATGTCCTCGAGGTTCCCGATCGGAGTCGCGCACACGTACAAAGTGCCGGTGGCCCGGCCCTCCGGCGCGGTGGCCTCCGGTGTCGCGGTTCCCGGTCCCGGCCGCCCCGTGCCCGTCGCCGCCGCTGCCGATCGCCGCGGGCGCGTCTCTCCAGAGCATCCCGCGTTCGCGTCAGGCCTCTGCCCTGCGGGCCCTGTCATCTCCACGATCCTCACCTGTCAACCACGCCCTCCGGCGGCCTAGCCCCGCCTTTGGCCTCACACATCCTTGCCGTCTTCACCCTGTTCGGACCCGGACGCGTGACGAGCGCCGTCCGGCGCCTGTCCCGTCTGACGCGGCGGCGTCGGCGTCCTTCGACGGCGCCTCGCACCCCGACGCCTCACGCGCGAGCCACCATGCCCCGGCCCCGCCTTCGGGCCCGCCGCCGCCCTCGGGTCCTGCTCGCCTCCCGGCGCGGCATCCTGCCTGTGCGGTGTTCCGGGCACTCCGGCTCCAGAGGACGCGTCCGCGCTTCCGCTCCGGGCCAGCCTTCCGCTTTGGGCCTCGCCTCCGCTCTGGGCCGGGCCTCCGTCCTCCTCGCGGCCCGCCCGCCCCCCGCTGGCCGGCCCCGGGTGCGGGTGCGCCACGTCTGGCCCCTCCGCCGCAGGCGAACGCGGTCGGCCCGTTTCCTGCCCGGGCCGGCTGCCCGACCTCCACCGGCGCCTGGCGGCGCGACGTCTGGGATTCACCGGCTTCACGAAATCCGCGGCTTGCCCGCCAGTGGCACGCGCGATTCCCGCAGCGCTCACCGCCCCAACCTCTACTGAAGCGGACGCAGTGCCGGCTCGTTCCGCGGCGGCCGCGACATCGGCGTGCGCGGAGGGGGGAACCGGCTGCTCGCGCCCGTCCCCCGCCCGGTACCCGGGCGCTGCCGCGCCGCGACGGTGGTCCCTGCCCTCGCGGCCCTCATTACCTTCGCGCCGCCCGCCCCGCTCGCCACGGCGCCTCCGCGGGTCGGCGGAGTCGCTCACTCCGGGCGCAACCGCCGCGCCGGCTCGAGCGCGGGGCTGGGCTTTAGCGTGCACGTTCGCGCGTGCCTCGGCGGCAGCTCGATCCTGAGCCCCGGTTTCACCGCGGGCCTGAGCTTGACCGCGCGCACGAGCCTCAGGCTGGCCGCCCGCGGGCGGTGCTGCGGCACCGCCCCTCACCCCGGGTGCGTCGACCTCGTGGACCTGGGCCTCAACCTCTCCGCCGACCGCACCGGCCGCACCGGCCACGCCTGCCGTGCCTCCCACGGCTGTCGCGGCTGCCTGTGGGCCGCGTGCCCCGGCACCCGTCTCCATCTCGGCCCATGTCTCGCTCCGAGTCTCGGTCGCCGTCTGAGCCGCCGTCTCAGTCTCAACCTCAATCTCACTCTCAGCCTTAGGCTCAGTCCCGGTCTCCGTCTCGGTCGCCTCAAGCTGCCCGGCTTCCTCGCACGGGACACACGGGGCACACGGCCCGCTCCACCTGCTCGTCACGACAGGATAGCGAGAGGCGCCGTTTTGTCGGCGGACGTCCACGTGCACTATCTTGCCGTCCTCCATCTTTACGCACGCGATTCCCTTGAGGACGTCGAGCTCCGTGATCTTGCCCCTGCCCACCTCGGTGTCGATCTCACTTCCAACAGGGGGCAGCGCCTGGCGCAACGTCTTGTAGACCTCGTGCTCGTACTTGAGACAGCACATGAGCCGGCCGCATATGCCCGAGATCTTTGTGGGATTCAGCGAAAGGTTCTGGTCTTTGGCCATGCGGATGGAGACCGGCTCGAAATCCCGCAGGAACGTAGCACAGCAGAGCGGCCGGCCGCAGGGGCCGAGGCCGCCGATCATCTTGGCCTCGTCACGCACGCCTATCTGCCGGAGCTCAATGCGGGTTCTGAATACGCCGGCGAGGTCCTTCACGAGCTCGCGGAAATCCACGCGCCCGTCAGCCGTGAAAAAGAAGATGATCTTGCTGCCGTCGAACGTGTACTCCACGTCAACGAGCTTCATCGGCAGCCCGTGGGCCGCGATCTTCTCGAGGCAGATCTTGAACGCCCTGCGCTCTTTCTCGCGGTTCGCGTCCACCACCAACTCATCTTCAGGGGTGGCCTTGCGGATCACCTTCTTGAGCGGCTGGGCCACCTCCTCGTCCGGCACGAGCCTGGGCTCCCCGACCACTTCGCCGCACTCGAGACCACGGACCGTCTCCACTATGACTTTGTCGCCGTCAGAAAGCTCCATGTCACCGGGGTCGAAATAGTACACTTTCCCCGCGTTCTTGAACCTCACGCCGACTACGTTTATCATCGGCAATAATCTCCTTCCGCAAATCCGGCGTGCCACGGAAAACACACCGTCCTGCTGCCGTGCGCGGGGGTGCTCCGTTCGCGCATCGCGCGCCCCCCACGACCGGGACTGGCAGCGTCGCGCGCACCCGCATTGCGCGCCGCTACATGGCACGCCCCTGGGGCCTGCGGCGCCTCTTAAGTGTGAAAAACATCGCCTCGAGGGCGAGGCGCATGTTCGCGTTCTTCCTGACCCGGCGCCGCGTCTCCTCTATTTCGTCGATCGTCTCCATGAGCTCGGGCACGCTGCGCTCGGCGGCGTCCCGCGCGAGCTCGGAGAGCCTGCCCGCCGCCCTCCCCCCGCCCGCGAGCCCAACATCGCCCGTGCTCTTGAGGACCAGCGCATCCCTGAACCAAGCCGCCGCCTCCACCAGAGCCGCCTCGAGCCACTGCCTTGGCTCCAGCCTCGCGTCGGGACCGGTCGCGGCGCCCCCGGGCTCGCCCTCCCCTGGTTCGCCTACTGCTCCAGACCCCGCTTCCGCTCCCGCTTCGGCTCCCGGTTCAGCTCCCGCTTCCGCTGCCGCTCGCGTCCCCGCGCCTGCACCTATACCTGCACTTGCACTTGCACTTGCACGCGCACTCGTACCCGTCCCTGCCCCTGTGCGTGCTCCCCCGCCTGCCCGGGCCAGTTTCTCAAAGGCCTCGGCAGCCTCGAGCACCTCGAGCGGGGACATCGCGCCGGCGCGACGGACGGCGTCCACAAAAGCCCGAAACACCTCCCCCTCATCATCGCCTCCGCCCCCGTTCGAGACGCGCACGCGGACGCGGACAAGCTGGCACCTGGATCTCACAGTCGGGAGCAGCCCGGCGAGGTTCGTGCATACCAGGATCAGCACGGCCCGCTCAGGGGGCTCCTCAAGCAGTTTGAGGAGGCTGTTCTGGGCCTCCGTCGTCATCTTCTCCGCGCCCTCGATGATGATCACCCGGAAGCCCCCGTCGCGCCGGGGCTTCAGGCTCATCTCCCTTTTCACGTCGCGGACCTGGTCGATCTTCACAGACAGGCCGTCGGGGGCGATCAATCTCACGTCAGGATGGTTCGCATCGGCAACCAGCCGGCACGAGAGACACTTCCCGCACGCGCTGTCTCCCGAGGGTGCCTCGCAATTGAGCCGGCGGGCGAACGAGAGCGCGGCCGCGGTCGCGAGGTCCCCCCCGGCGCCTGCCCCACCGCCGTCCACGGGCTCCGCAAAGGCCGGATTGAACGCCGCGAAAACGTAAGCGTGCGACACCCTGCCCAGCGCCAGCGCCCCCGCGAGCGCGCGGCTCACGCGCCCGACCGAGAGGTCCGCCATCGCGACAAGTCGCTGGACGCGCGACGCCTGTGCCTGTCCGCCGCCGGCGCCCGCCCCGCCGGGCAGGTCTCGGGTGGACGTGCCGCCCGTGGTAGTCGCCCGCTTCCGTTTCCCTGAAGCCACCGGTTTCTCACACCTTCTCGAACCTGTCTATGTTGAGGACGAAGATAGTCGCGCCGCCCACCGGCACTTCGACAGGCTGTCCAACATACGAATCCGCGGGCCGACCGACCTCCGGGATGGACGGGATCAGTTGGGTCCGCGAGCGGCACGTAGACCTCACCGCATCGACCACCGCGTCCACCTGCCCGTCATCCACGCCTATCAGCAGGGTGGTGTTCCCCTGCCTCAGGAACCCCCCGGTTGTGGCCAGCTTGGTTGCACGAAAGCCCCGGTCCACCAACGTGTCCATGAGCAGGGACGCGTCCTGGTCTTGAACCACGGCTATGACAAGCTTCATCTGGTCTCCCTCCCTCCCGCGCGGCCCGGCACACGCCACCGACGCCGGGCCACCCGCCGGGTCGGTGGCCTTACATAGTCTCCTTACGCGACTCGTCGAGATAGTAGACCACTCTTCTGAACGGCTCGACTCCTATGCTCGTTGACTTCACCTTGTTCTTCTCCGCGAGCTGGTGCTGGAGCATCCTCACGTAGGCGTTCTGCGGGTTGAGCTCGACCGGACACTCCATGGACACGACCTTCGCCAGTGCCTCCTCGGCCTCCTTCAGCGCGCTCGCCTCGATCGCGTCGCGGCCCGCGCTGAACGCGTTCCGCAGGAAGTTCGATATCTGAGTTATCGTGTTGCTCCGTATTATGTGCACTGGAAGGCCGCGCCTTTCCGCCTCACGCAGGGTCTTGGGCATCTTGCGGTATTGCCCCTTCAGCGTCAGGACGGCGTCGGCCTGTGTGAGGTCCTTGGAGATGAAGACGGGCAACCCTGTCGTGCGGATGGCCTGCTCGAGGCGATTCCGGCTGACCGCATATGGATACAGCCTCATCACCTTGAGAGACCGCCCTTCCGCAGGCTCTCCCGAGCCCGCCATCGCGGCCCCGGGCGTCGCGAGCCCGCAGCCGGCCTCACGCTCGCGTTCGCGGCCGGAGTCAAGGTCTCGGCGCTGCCCACGATTGCCACGGCCCGCGTCGCGCTTCGACCACGCTTGTTCCGAGTCGTGCCCCCACTCGGGCGCCTCAACGATGCCCGCCAGGTGTGCCAGGGCTCGCGGCCCGCCGCCGCGCTGCGAGGCGTCGCGGGGCACAAAGCCCTCCTCTCGCGCCAGGAGCTCGGCGAGGCCGTTCTCCTGCACCACTTCTATCTCACCCTCGCCGGACCTACGCCTTATCTCGGGCCTGGGCTCCACGCCGCGCAGGAGGAGGTCCACGGTGCGAGCCACGTCGTGGTGGATCGCGAGGCTGTCCCGGTCCTTGATCTCGATGACGATATCGAATGTGGGCGGAGCCTTGCGCTCCAGCACAGTCTTCTGCGTGCCGCGCTTCCTCGCCTCCTCGTCGCTCAAGGTCACAACCTGTATGCCCCCCACGAGGTCCGACAAGGTCGGGTTGAGGACGAGGTTCTCGAGGGTGTTGCCGTGGGCGGTTCCGACGAGCTGCACGCCCCGCTCGGCGATGGTCCGCGCGGCCTGAGCCTCCGCCTCCGTGCCGATCTCGTCTATCACGATGACCTCGGGCATGTGGTTCTCCACAGCCTCGATCATCACGTCCGCCTGCTGCGCGGACGCCGGGACCTGCATCCGCCGCGCCCGCCCGATGGCCGGGTGCGGGATGTCGCCGTCCCCCGCGATCTCGTTGGAGGTGTCCACCACCACGACTCGCTTGTTGAATTCATCGCTGAGCACCCGTGCCACCTCGCGTAGCAAGGTGGTCTTGCCCACCCCGGGCCTGCCCAGCAGCAGTATGCTCTTTCCAAGCTCAACGACATCCCGGACGATGTCAATCGTGCCGTACACCGCCCTGCCGATTCGGCACGTGAGCCCGACGATCTCGCCGTAGCGGTTGCGAATGCCGGATATGCGGTGGAGCGTGCGCTCGATCCCGGCCCGGTTGTCGTGGCCGAACGCGCCGACGCGCTTGGTCAGGAACTCGATGTCCTCGCGCTTCACGGGCTCCTCGCCGAGATAGACGAATTTGCCGCCGGGAAACCGCGCCTCCGGCCGGCGGCCCAGGTCGAGAACGATCTCGAGGAGGTCGTTGAGGTCACCCAGGCTCTCCAGCCTGTCGCGTATCCTCGGAGGCAATACTTCAAGGAGCTCGTCCAGGTTGTCAGTTATCTCCCGTCTTGTCACAAGATCGTCGCGCGACAAGGCTGCGTGCTGCAGCCGTCAAAGGCTGCGCGCTGCGCGCCGGGCGGGCCACCCTTCCCTGCGCGTGCCCTGTCGTCGCGACGCCTCTCCTCCTTTCCTTTGCTTACCTCTCCATTATCCCCGGTCTCTATAGCTTCACCCGTCTCTATCACGTCACTGCCCATATCGTCACACATGGTCACCACTCGTGCGTTATGTGGTCCGCCCTGGCGCGCATCACGCGTCGGGGCCCCGCCCTGGCCGCGCCCGCCCGGCACCGACCACCACGAGCACTGCCCCGTCGCCGCGCACGCCCCGAAGCCGGGGTGCCGTGCCCGACGAAAGCGCGTTGAGGACGAACTCCACGAGCGGCTCCGTGATCTCCTCGCCCGGGCAGACCACCGGCAGGCCCGGCGGGTAAGGCACGATCACGTCCGCCGCCACCCGCCCACACGCCTCCCGGACGGGCATCCATTCTGTGGGCGAAAGCGCAGCCTCCCTGGGGGTCATCCTGAGAGGCGGCGTCGAGCTGAAAAGGCTGCAGGCGCTCACCTCATGACAGGGCCCATAGGCCGCCACAGGGACCCGAACCTCGCCGGCCTCGTCGTCCGCGGCGGCTCGGCAGCGCCTGCGAGCACGTCGGTCGACCTCTCCCCTCCGCTCGCCGGCGTCTCCGTCACTGCAGATGCCGGCTATCTCCGATTCGATAGCCACGACGAGCCTCTCCACGTCAGCCTCGGAGTCAGCCATCGTCAGTATAGCCAGAATATTCCGTGCGTCCGCGAGCTCCACCTCGACCCCATGACGCTCCCGCAGGCGCCGCGCGATCTCGACCCCGGTTATCCCGCGAGAGCGCAAGCCCCAGAACGACACCACGAGCTTGGTGGGATCGTGCGCGAAACCGCGCGCGGCAAGCCTGTCCGCATCAAGGCACATCACGCCGGGAAGGCGGGAGAGCCGCTCCCTCGCCGCAGCCGCCCACCGTATCACCCCGTCGAGAAGCTCGCGCCCCCTCGTGGCCGCCACGCGCCTCGCGGCGTCCAGCGATGCCATCAGCACATACGACGGGCTCGAGGTCTCGACGAGCCGCAACATGCGGCCAACCTTCGCGGCATCCAGCGCGCCTCCCTTGAGGTGCAGGAACGCCGCCTGGGTCATAGCCGGCAGCGACTTGTGCGCGCCCGAGACGACGGCGTCCGCTCCGGCCGCGAGGGCCGAGGGCGGAAGGGCCTCGTGAAAGGGCAGGTGCGCGCCGTGCGCCTCGTCCACCACTGCTATTTTACCATAACCGTGCGCGATGGCCACCAGGGTTTTGACGTCGGGCGCCACCCCGTAGTAGTTGGGGTTCGTGAGCACCACCGCGCGCGCCCGCGGATGACGGCGGAGCGCGGCGTCAAGGCGGTCCGCGGAAGGGCCGAGCGGGATCCCGTACAGCTCGTCCACCTCCGGCGCGACGTACACGGGACGCGCGCCGGACAGCACGAGGCCGCTCGCAACAGCCATATGGGTGTCGCGTGATACGATGATCTCGTCACCCGGCCCGCACGCCGCCATTATCACAGCCTCCAGGCCGCAGGTGGAGCCATTCACTAGGAAAAACGTCCGGTCCGCGCCGTAGGCGAGGGCGGCGAGGCGCTGGGCCTCGTTGATCGGTCCCCCAGGGGCGTGCAGGTCGTCAAGGCCCTCGACCTCCGTCACGTCCGCACGGAGAGGTCCGGCGCCGGTGAGAAAGAGGCTGGCGAGCTCGGGATCGGTGGCACCCGCGCCGCGGACGGCTGTTCCGGCCACCGGCCGAGCGTCAGACCGGGCGCCGCATGTGGCGGCCTCGGCTTCGGGGGCTTTCCCTTTGTGGCCGGGCATGTGAAACCGGGCCCGGTGGAGCGCGACGTAGTCCATCAGCGCCTGCACAAGGGGCGCGGCAGCCTGGTCCGTGGCCCGCGCCCCATTGTTGGCCGTATGACTCATAAAAGGCGTATGCCCGCCGTCTCGGCGAACCCCGCGCCGCCCCGCCCCCGCATGGTCCATACGCTATCGAACTCCTTCTAGCTCGAATTGCGCCTCCCTGGCGCTTGCCCGGTGCGCGCGATCCAGGCGCCCCGGCCGTGCGCCTCACTCACACGCTCCCGGTCTTGCGAGGCGCTGGCGCGCCTCAAGGTATGACCGCCAGGCCTGCCTGATCTTGGCGACGTAAAAATCGTAGTCGCGCGCGCCGGCATCAAGGTTGACGATAGCCCGCTCGCAGTTGGCGCAAAGCCTTTTCCCGAGGACGACGGGCCCGTCCACGCCTCGCTTCCCGCAGACGAGGCACGCTCGACGCGCCGGAGCATCGCCCGCTTTGCGACAGCACGGGTTCTCCCGGACTGGGGATGAAGACTGCACACCAATCACCGCCTAGGCCTGGCCCTGTGATCATTCGCACTTCCGTACAGGGTTCCTGCTTTTGTCCGGCTTCATGGTTCAGAATATGCATGCGACGGCGGGCTGGGAATCTTGTCCAGGCAGTGTCTGACCCACGAAAGGAGTCCTGGGATGACTGACGAATAGTACATTTCGCGCACGTCTCAGGTTAGGCACGGATTCGCCCGGGGCTAGACCGGCCCCGGCCGAGCCCTGCCTGCACAGGCGGCGACCCGGACGAAATCCCGGATTCCATTCGGGAAGGAGGTGTGTATGCGCCCCGAGCCCGCCGAGCGCCCCGCAGCCCTCCGCTCCTGCCCGTCATGGTCGAGGGTCATGGTCGAGGTTCGACGATGCGTAAGGAAGGGCGGCGCGGTGCTTCGACGGCCGAGGGGGCATGCGCGCGATGTGAAGACTTGGGAGAAACTGGCATACAGTTTCGGTGCCCTGGGCTCGAGCTTGTCCTCTCAAGCGGTCCAGACGTACATCGTGTTCTTCTACGCGGACGTCTTGAAAGTCCCGATCGAACTCATAGGTTACAGCATGATGGCATACGGGATCTGGAACGCCATCAACGACCCCCTGTTCGGGTATTTCTCCGACCGCACGCGCACGAGATGGGGACGCAGGATCCCGTACGTCGCCGGGGGCCTCATCCCGCTCACGCTGGCGTTCATATTGCTTTGGACCCCGCCGTCAGGCGTAGTGAACGCAGGTCACTTCTCGCTCTTCATTTACTTCACAGTGATGATGTTCCTCTTCGACGGGATCTTCACCCTGGTCATCCTGAACTGGACGGCGCTCTTCCCGGAGATGTTCCCGAGCCTCAAGGACCGGGCTGCGGTGTCCATGTGGCGCCAGATATTCGGAAATGTCGGGCTCGTCGTGGGCATCGCGCTTGCGCCGGTGGTGTACGGGAGATTGGGCTGGGGCGCCATGGGGATCATCTATGGCGTGGTCACGGGGGTGTCGGTCGGCATCTCGCTCCTCGGGAGCCGCGAGACAGGGGCACGTGCCGGTGAGGAGCCGCTCAACGTGTTCCCTGCACTCAAGCACACTATCGCAAACAAGTCGTTCATGACCTATGTGGTCTCGTCCATGCTCGTGCAGTTCGTCTTCGTCCTCATCATGGCGATCGTGCCGTTCTACTCGAAATACGCCCTGAAGATAGCGGAGGATCAGTCGTCGTTGCTCCTTGGTGCGGTATTCCTCGTGGTGTTCATCATGTTGGCGCCATGGATGCGGTATACGGTGAAGGTCGGGCCGAAACAAGCCATGTTGAGCGCCATCGTATTGTTCGCCCTTGCCCTCATCCCATTCGGGCTCGCTAGGGGCCTCGCGATGGGCATCGTGTGCGGCGCGCTCCTCGGGATCGGCCTCGCCGGCCTCATGCTTCTGTTCGACGTGCTGATCGCCGACGTTATCGATGAGGACGAGGTCCTCACGGGGCGCCGGCGCGAGGGTATGTACTTCGGCGCGAACGCCCTTTTCATCAGGCTCGGCGTTTCGGCCCAGGCTCTCGTGATGAGCCAGGTGCTCAAGGCCAGCGGGTATGACCCGAACCTTGCGGCGCAGCCAGCGTCTGTCGAGACGGGGGTCCGTTTCCTGACGGCGGGCGTGCCGGTGATAGCGCTCATCCTCGCGTTCCTGGTCCTGAGGATGTATCCTCTCCACGGCGACGCCCTGGCGAGGATCAAGCGCGAGCTCGCCGCAAGACACGAGGCTCGTGAGGGGCAAGGGAACGCGGCGTGAGGTTGCGCCTTGCTCTGCCTTGTCGCTGCCGCCCCCTCCTTGGATGGGCGGACGGCGGCAGCGACAGGCAGGCCGGGCGAGCGGGCTCTCAGAAGATCTTCTTTGAGTTCACCCAGTCGTGCACGAGATTCAGCGTCTCCCCGAACCTCTGGAAGTGCACGACCTCGCGTTCCCTCAGGAATCGTAAGGCGTCCGTAACATCCGGATCGTCCGATAGGCGGATGAGATACTCGTACGTAGCTCTCGCCTTTTGCTCAGCGGCCATGTCCTCGTGCAGGTCGGCGACGGGGTCCCCCTTGGACTGAATGTAGCTCGCGACCCACGGCGCGCCGGCGGCGTTGACGAAGTACAGGGCCTTGTCGTGGTCGGCGTAATAGTCATCGAGTCCCGCGGCCTTGATCTCTTGCACGCTGGCGTCTTTGATGAGGTTGTAGACCAGGGACGCGATGATCTCCATGTGAGCAAGTTCCTCGGTGCCGATGTCGGTGAGCACCGCTTTCGCCTGGGATATCGGCATGGTATACCGCTGCGTCAGATAGCGCAAAGACGCCGCCAGTTCGCCGTCGGGTCCCCCGTATTGGGTGATGATCTCCTTGGCCAGCCTCGGGTTGGTGTACGATACCCTGATTGGATACTCGAGCTTCTTCTCATATATCCACATGGATCGCCACTCCCTCCTGTTACCTGTTGAAGGTGATCTCCCACGGCCACGGATCCTCCACCCAACGCCACGTGCCCTGGCTCGTGCTCTGTCCGTAGTTCAGAACGGGTCCGTACCGCGACTCGTACGCCGTCTTCGCCCTCTGAAGTTCCTGTGCCACTGCGTTGAAATCAGCTAGGGCGCGCTGGTCATCCGGATGGGTGTCCAGAAACAGGTTGAGATCTATGGCCGCAAACTCCAGCTCCATGATGCGAAGGAGCTCTCGACGTCTCTGATCCATGTGCTATCCCTCCGTCTCTGGGTTGCTGGGGACGGTCCCGGCCGGGGCCATCGCGGCCGCGGTCACGGCCGCATTCCCGGCTCGTACGGCCGGTACAGCTCCGGGAAGACCGTCCCTTTCATCAAGCCCTCGGCGGGGCTCCAAGCACGCGAGTACGTCTGCGGCGGGACGTAAGCCCGGGCGAGTTCGCCGTAATAACCTGTCGTTTGCCCCTCCGGGAGGCCGGTGCCGCCCGGAATGCTCGCCTTGATATCCGCCATCTGGCATTCCTCCCCGCGTCCATCGTTTCCTGCGCCGGGCTGTGCCGCGCAAGCGCGCCGGCCGCCGTTCCCGGCCGGAGCATGGCTCCTGTGCCATTCTATGCTCGGAGGACAGACGTTGTGCGGTGGGGACGGGTGCGCCGGGGCAGGTGGGGATGTTGAAATCCAGGAGTTGACATACGCGACAAGATATGATAGCATGTGAGTGCGAACATGTGTTCGGAGGTGGAACTCATGAGCGTGCCTGTTACGCGCCCGTTGACGAGGCCGAGGAGATGCCAGCACGCATTCCTCCATCATACAGTGAGGGTTCTCATCAACATGTCCGTGGGTGGGAGCACGCTTCTGCCTCTCACAGCTCGCTTCGTGATCACCAGCGGGAGAGGCGCCCCCTTGGCCGAGGTGGCCTACACGTGGCAGAATGCCGCAGAAGACGAGGCCGCGCTGCGTGCCGTCCTCGAGGCGTTGAGGATAGCCAGGAGGTATCAGGCCGAACGTGTCGTAGTTTACATAGATAACGAGCGCGCGGTCTCGGTCGTCACAGGCACCGGAAAGATCCCTCGCGAGTTTGTCGGGCTTGCTCTTCAGATAAGGGCACTCGCCCATACTTATAGGGCTTTCGATGTACGCTACGGCATGTCCGTGGTGGCTCCCACGCTGCTTGATGTGGGCAGGCCCGCGGTGTCTCGCACGGGCGAGGACGCAGCGTGCGTGGACGGACATGGTGACGATCCGGCGTCACATTATCATCTGGCGAAGGGCCGCAGCCGGACGGGCAGCATGGAGGACGAGGCACAGGAATGGACTTCATAGACGACGGAAAGTGTTTCGCCTGTGGCCCGAGGAACCCTATCGGGCTGAAGCTGAAGTTCCGCATGGACGACAAAGGCCGGGCCGTGGCAGTGTTTGAGCCCGGCGAGGAGTTCCAGGGCTTCGCGGGGGTGGTGCATGGAGGAATCGTGTGCGCCTTGCTGGACGAGGCCATGGCGTGGGCCCTTATCCTCCGCGGGAAGCTCGCGGTCACCGTCACGCTGTCCGCGAGATTCAGGAGGCCCGTTCGCGTGGGGAGCAAGGTAACTGTCTCGGGTGAGCTGGTGAAGAGCGGCTCAGCCAGGCACGTCCTCAGATCCGAGATAAGGGACGCGTCCGGGGAGCTTGCCGCGGAAGCGGAGGGCACGTTCCTCGTTGTATCGGACGTGCAGCCCCGAGAGGTTGGTCACGAGGACCGCACGTGATCGAGGGCCCCCGAACGGAACGCGCGACCGGGCAGGGCCACCCGCAACGGTCAAGACGACGCGGGGCGTTCGGAGTCTTCTTCCGCCTCGCCACGGGCGAGCTTGCCGAAGAAGGCCTTGTGGCGCTCGCGCATCTGTGCGTCGGTGGCGACGGGAGGCCAGAGATCCCCAATGGCGTCCTCATGGATCGCTTTGAAGAGGTTGTCATAGACGATAGGGTTTTCGCGGGTGAGAGCGCGAATGAGCGCTTTCACCTTGGCCCGGTAGCTTACTCCGTGCATCGGACACGGGTCGGGAGGCGGCTCGTAACCGAGCCGTCGAACCGCTCCCGTTACTTCCGACTCCTTGAAATAAACGAGTGGCCGGATGACGGTTATGCCGGTCCGGTCCAGAAACGTGACGGGCCGGAACGTGTGGACCTGTCCGGAGTACAGCACGCTCATCACGAAGGTCTCGACGGCGTCATCACGGTGATGCGCGAGGGCGACCTTGTTAAAGCCATTTTCGCGCGCCAAGCCGTTCAGGGCGCCGCGGCGCAAGTGAGAGCATATGGCGCACGGGTTCTCCTTCCGACCGGGGCTGAACGCGACCCGCGCGATGTTTGTCTCTTTCATGAAGAACGGCACGCCAACCCGTTCCGCGAATTTGACGAGCCTGTCCAGCCCATCGCCGTCCGCGTCCTGTTCGAAGCTCATGCCAACGTGCCCCGCAGCGACGGTAAAACCCACGGGTGAGTATGCGCGGATAGCAGCCAGCGCATAGAGAAGAAAGGCGCTGTCCTTGCCTCCCGAGAAGCCCACCAGGATGCGGTCGCCCTCGGATATCATTTGAAACTCGATGATCGCCCGCCAGACGCGACGTGCGTGGGAGCGGGAGAGCGTTGGGGGCTCCGGCCCCTCAAAACCCGGCAAGAAGGCATCATCGCACGGATCGTCTTTCACGTGTGCGGGACCTCCTAGTAGCTGCCTCACGTTGCGTTCGCTGGATTGAAGCCCACGCCGGCCCTTGCAAGACTCGGGAACGCCTGCCGCGCAAAGCCTAAGTATGGCGCTCGGAGTCTCCGTCTCATTTCTTGACGGTGCAGGGTTGCCAGCGCTTGCACGACGGAGCGCTGAGAATCTGGCTGCCTCGCGCGCCAAATTCGAGCGGGCGCGCCGGGAGAGCGCCGGCCCCGCGGAAGGCAACGCTGGCAACCCGGCGCCACAGACACCCCGCGCCGGAAAACAGCACGGACTTCTCGCGGTACATCTAGAGAGGCTCAAACCGCGCGGTGAAGTGTCTCAGAACCGGGGCCTCATACACCAGCTTCATGCCGCGTATCTTGTCTTTGCGGCCTGCGATCGCACCTAGGGCACGCGCCACCACGTCCATGTGCCTGTCGGTGTACACCCGCCGCGGCACCGCAAGCCGCACGAGCTCGAGCTCGGGGAAGACCTGCTCCCCCGTTTTCTCGTCTTTGCGGCCAAATGCGGCCGTGCCGAGCTCCACCGCGCGCACGCCAGCCTCCAGGTAAAGCTCGGCCACGATGGCCTGGGCGGGGAAGGCGCTCTGCGGCAGGTGCGGAAGGAGCCGCTTAGCGTCCACATAGACCCCGTGCCCGCCCGGCGGCTCGATGATGGGGACGCCTTCCTCCAGGAGACGGGTCCCGAGGTAGCCCACCTGCCCGATGCGGTCTTCAAGGTACGCCTCGTCGACTACCTCGCGGAGACCCCTCGCCATGGCTTCCAGGTCGCGGCCTGCCAGCCCGCCGTAGGTGAGGAAGCCCTCGTAGACGATGCCCCACTGTCCGGCGGTGCGGTAGAGCGCCTCGTCATTCGTGGCGAAGAGGCCACCGATGTTTACGAGGCCGTCTTTCTTGGTGCTCATGGTGCAGCCGTCCGCGTAGGAGAACATTTCCCGGGAAATCTCCGCGATGGTCTTGTTAGCGTAGCCCTCCTCACGCTCTTTGATGAAGTACGCGTTTTCGGCAAAACGCGCGGCGTCGAAGAAGACCTTGATCCCATGCTCCCTCGCTATTGCACTAACCTCGCGGATGTTGGCCATGGAAACCGGTTGGCCGCCGTTGCTGTTGCACGTGATAGTGATGTTGATGAAGGATATGCGATCCCTTCCGTACCGGCGTATCTCTTCCCGGAGCCGCCCGGTATCTATGTTGCCCTTGAACGGATGGCGCGTTGCAGTCTCGTAACCTTCCTTTATCACCAGGTTGACCGGCTCGCCGCCCTTCAGGCGGATGTGCCCCTCGGTGGTATCGAAGTGCATGTTGCCAAGCACCCGATCGCCGGGCTTCACGAGCATCGTCGTGAGAATGTTCTCAGCGCCCCTGCCCTGGTGAGTCGGGAGCACGTATTTGAAGCCCAGCAATTCGCTTACGGTATCACGGAGGTGGTAGAAGTTCTTGCTACCGGCGTAAGCCTCGTCCCCGATCATCAGCCCCGCCCACTGGTTGTCGCTCATCGCGGAGGTCCCGCTGTCGGTAAGGAGGTCTATGTACACCTCCTGCGAAGGGATGTTGAAGACGTTGTACCCAGCCTCACGGAGCACTTCCTCCCGCCTTGATCGCGACGTCTGCCTGATCAGCTCGACCATCTTGATGCGGTACGGCTCGGCGTACTCAGACCTCTTTCGCACATGCGTTCCTCCCGTTCACGGAGCCATTCGGCTCGCGATCGCCCTCCGCCGCGCGCCGGACGAAAACCTGCTATACTGCACAAAGCCCACGGTCCCGTATCCTAAGCGCGACAATGGTAATTCTTCTACTCCGTCTAGCGCTCTCCTGCCGGGGGCGCCGACGACCCTGGGGCCGCCAAGAACGGAAACGAAAACTTATGGCGCCGTACTTGGAGGAGGTGACGGCGTCCTTGAATAATGACTATTGAGACAATCCAACGCGGAGCCGTCAAGTTTCCCCCAATCCGGTGCGAAGGCGCCGGGGCGGAGTCAGAGGAAGGCTGGGAGAGGGGTCGACCTAGGGTGAGCAGGGTGGCGTGCGTTCAGTTCATGGCAAGACGCAGGGAGTCGCTTGACGACTTCGTGGCACGGGTGGACGACGTGGTGGCCCGGTCCGCGGTGGACCTCGGCGCAGACATGGTAGTTTTTCCTGCGTACACCGGTCTTGCCTATCTCGCTGCTGCATTCCCGGGGGCGAACCTTTTCCTTGGGCCCGGGTTCGGGGCAGCCGTGTCGAAAGTCTTCGCATCATCGCGAGCGAGCGACGCACAGGCCGATTTCCTGCGGCTTTTCTCCCGCCTTGCCGCACGGCACCGGGTGTACATCGCGCCCGGGACCATCCCGGTGCCCGGCCCAGGAGGCGTCCGTAACGAAGCACACCTGATATCCCCGGACGGGGACCTCATCGGAAGGCAGGCCCAGACCCACCTGTCCCGCGACGAGCGAGCCAGCGGTTTTGTGAGGTGTGTCGACGGGCTCGGAGTGTTTCAGACGTCCCTCGGAATGGTCGGATTTGCAGTCTGCGAGGATGCGTGGTATCCAGAGGTCGTGCGAATCCTGGCCCTGCAGGGTGCACAGATAGTGCTAGCGCCAACGGCGGTCCCGGCGCCCTACAGCGAATGGCACCAAGTGCGGGGCATGTGGCAGAACGTCCAGCAGAACCAGGTTTTCGGGGTGGAGGCATGCCTCGTCGGGCTGGCCGGCGGCGTCGAGTTCGAGGGCAGGTCCACCATCTACGCGACGTGCGAGATGACGGAAGGCGATACAGGCGTCCTTGCACGGGCCGCACGCACCACAGCCGAGGAGATCGTCGTCGCGGACCTGTCGTTCCCGTCCATCAGGGGGACCATCGAGCGATTCCCCATCTTCAAGCACCTCAACCCACGGCTCTACAGCACGTGGTTCCCCCAACTGTACCGGGAACACACTATGGGCGGCGTTGCCGCCGCGGCTACGGGCCCGGCCATGGCCGGGCTGGCGTCCGGAATGCCGCACGCCGCTGGCTCGTGCGTAAACGCGCCCGGTGCCCCGCATGGGACGCAGGCTGCCCCCGCATCCGCCATCCCGCCTGCATCCCGGGTCGCGTCCGCGTCATCCGCATCGGCCCCGCCGTCCGCTCACCCGGAGGCCGCCGGCCGAGCGTCAACGCTTCCCACGAGTATCCGCACGGCGCCCACCCCTGCGCGCGCGGACGACAGAACGGCCGCGCGCGAGAGCGCGCCGCGGCCGCCGGCCGGCCAAAGGATAGCCAGCATGTTCCGCGGCCTGGCGCTCAAGGCGCTCCTCTTGTGGGCGTCCAGGCCTGCGATGATCCGGGGTTACCTTGCCAGGAAACGCATAGTTCCGAGTGACGCGTGCGCCGGGCTCCTCCCAGGCCCTAGCCGCGGCCCGCGCGAAGCCGATGATCCTCGCGCAGCCGCAGGCTCTCCTTACGCTGCTCACGAGGGTCAACTGCCGGCCGACGTCAGCCGCCCGTCCCGTCGTCCGTCCAGGGTACGCGTGGCAGCTGTGCAGATGCGGTTGGACATCATCAAGGATGCAAGGAGCTACGCCGAAAGAATCTACGGCCTCACGAAGAACGCGGTCGACAAAGGCGCGCAGCTCGTGGTGTTCCCCGAGGATTCGGGCACGCCGCTCGTGGGCCTGCTCCCCGGCATAGACAAGCTCGCCGCGAAAGGCATAGACGCTGCAGTGGCTGACGTGGCCGGGGAGGACGTCAAGGTATGCGAGGTCTTCCGGGTCATCTCGCCTGCGGTAAAGCGTATCTACGAAACGACCTTCTCGACTCTCGCCCGGGCGTTCCGCGTCTACATCATCACAGGGAGCGCGTTCCTCGAGGACGACGACGGCAAGATGCGCGTGATCGGCTACTTCTACGGCCCAGACGGGGAACTCATCGCGCGCCAGCGCAAGCTCCACCTGGTGCCGATGGAGGCGGCGTGGGGCTTCGAACCAGGCTCAGAGCTCGAGGTCGTTGACACTCCGCTCGGGCGCATCGCCTTTCCCATTTGCATGGACGCGACCTACTTTGAGACCTTCCGCATCGCCCGCCTGCGCGGAGCGGACATCGTGGTGATCCCATCCGCCAACAGCGAGGAGTACCTCTTCTGGCGCACGATGCGCGGCATCTGGCCGAGGGTGCAGGAAAGCCAGGTGCTCGGCGTATCGGCCGCCGCGGTCGGCAACCTGCTGGGAATACCTTTCACGGGGCGAAGTGGGCTTCTGGCACCATTGGAGATGACGCCGTCCGGCGACGGCTGGCTCTCGCGCGCGGCCTCGTTTGACCAGGAAGAGGTAGTGGTGGGCGAGCTGGACCTCGACGCCCTGCGTCGATTCAGGGACGAGAATCCTCTGGATTTCAACGTCCGCTTGTATGAAAGGTACCTGCCGGCACTCTACGGAAGCAGAACCGAAAGGTAAAGCTCAGGTGAGTGACGGAAGGACTCCACGGAGGGATCTCGGATGAACAGGTCGAGAATGGAGTCGATACAAGCCAGGCTAGATGAGGTCTCCGGAAACAGGAAGGACCCTCAGGGACGCCTCCTGGCTAGTGGGACTGAGCTAGAATAACGCAGGGAGGCCTTTCTGCACATTCGGTGCGATGCCCAGGTGTCTGAAAGCGTGCTCCGTGGCGCGACGGCCGCTGGCTGTGCGGACCACGAATCCTATCTTGAGAAGAAATGGCTCCACCATGTCGACGAGGGTGTCCTGCTCCTCGTTGAGCGTGGCGGAGAGCGCCTCGATCCCTACGGGGCCGCCCCCATAGAACTCTATGATGGCCCTGAGATACTTCCTGTCGAGATTGTCGAGGCCCGCATCGTCTATGCCTTCCATGGCGAGGGACGCGGCCACCACGTCCTTCGTGATGACCCCTTCGGCCTTGACCTGGGCGTAGTCGCGCACTCTCTTCAGGAGCCGATTCGCGATCCTCGGCGTGCCGCGCGAGCGCCGCGCGATCTCCGCCCTGGCCTCGTCTTCCACGGAGACCTTCAGTATGGACGCGGATCTCTCGAGGATCTCAGCTAGCTCCTCCGGCGGATAGAAGTCCAGGTGATGGAAGATGCCGAACCGCTCGCGGAGCGGCGCGGAAAGGAGCCCGGCCCTCGTGGTAGCGCCGACGAGCGTGAAACGCTTGAGCGGGACCTTTATCGTCTTCGCGAAGGCTCCCTTGTCCACCACGAAGTCGATCTGGAAGTCTTCCATGGCGGAGTAGATGAACTCCTCGACCACCTTGGGCAGCCTGTGGATCTCGTCGATGAAAAGCACGTCGCCGTCCTCGAGGTTCGTGAGTATGCCCATGAGGTCGCCCGGCCGCTCTATGGCGGGCCCTGACGTCGAGATTATGTTGGATTTCATCTCGTTCGCGATTATGTGCGCGAGCGTAGTCTTGCCGAGGCCGGGCGGGCCATACAGAAGGACGTGGTCAAGGGCCTCGTTGCGCCTTCTCGCCGCCTCCACAGCTATGGCAAGGTTCGCGACCACCTGCTTCTGCCCGGTGAACTCGGCAAGCACCGATGGGCGAAGGCTGCGCTGGTAGGTCTCTTCTTCTGTCTGTTCCTCCGCACTTACAAGCCTCACTCGAGCCATCGTCACGCCCCCATCAAGTTCCTCGAGCGGCGCTCGCGCCCAGCCATGGCCTTCCGGCATCAGGTGCCGCGTCGCTCTCTAGCATGTTCCGAGGACCTATATATCTCTTGTATGACCGCCTCCGCGGTCCGAAGCTCCGGTCGCTTGGCCATCACCTGACGGATCATTTCCTCGGCCTCTTGCCGCTTGTAACCGAGCTGCAAGAGGACCTCGAGGGCCTCCGCCGCCACCTCGTCCACGGGCGGAATCGCGGTCGCGGCGGCCACCCGCCCCGCCACAGCGCCCCCGGCCTGCCTTTCCGCCTCCTCGCCCTCTGCTCTCAGCGCAAACCTGCCGACCTTCCCTCTCAACTCCGCAACGATCCTGGCCGCCCTCTGCTTGCCGATGCCCGGGAGCGAGCTAAGGGTCGCTATGTCGGAGTCCTCGATGGCACGCGCAACGCGCGGCGTCGGCACCGTGAGGGCTTTCAGGGCCGCTTTCGGGCCGATGCCTCCGACGGTGATGAAATGCTCGAAGAACTCCTTGTCGACCTCGCTGAGGAATCCGACGAGCACAGGCACGGTGTTGCCGACACCGCCTGGCACCCCCTGGATGTAGAATATGGTCTCCAGCCTGACCTCCTGCTCTCGCCGGGGCACGAGCGCCCTGGCTGTGGATGGAGATACGAGCACGTCGTAGGAGAGCCCGCCGACCTCTATGCTGACGCGGTCTTCTTGAATGCGGACGAGTTTGCCCGTGATCGCGGAGATCAAGTAAGCTCACTGCCTCCAAAAGGGCGGGCTAACGCTGTCGCGCCCCCGACATCTCGTACGTGGCATGTGTAAGGAAGTTGTGATGGCAAAGCGCAAGAGCGAGCGCGTCGGCCACGTGATCCGGCTCGGGGACTTCCTCGAGGCCCAACCGCACCTGAATCATCCTTTGGATCTGTTCCTTGCTGGCCGTGCCCTGCCCCGTGAGCGCCTTCTTCACGCGCGCCGGCGGGTACGAGACGACTTCGATCCCTCTGGCCCCGGCGGCGAGCAGGATGACGCCGCGGGCGTGACCCATCAGCACGGCGGTCCTGGGGTGCCGGTAGCTCGTGTAAAGGTCTTCAACTATGACCGCGGCCGGAAGGTGCTCGGACAAGATCGACAGCACCCCGTCGAATATCTCCTTGAGCCGTACTTCGAGGCGGGCGGACGCGGTTGTGCGAACGAGCCCCGCCTCGACTAGGCGCACCGAGCAGCGAGACACTTCGACGACGCCGTACCCAGTATCAACGAGGCCGGGATCGATGCCGATGATCCGTTGGCCTTCGGCCATCAGGGCCTCTCCCCTGTTGCGAGGGTCGACATCGCGTGGCACACTGAGCGCCTCCCGTCCACCCGATTATACCATCCGCGCCTGCGGGCGGGCAACTGATGTTCGGGGAATGGGGTTCTGCGTGTGCGCGGGATCGGCGCGGCAAGTACGCGCGAAGGCGCACCCTCTGGATGCCTGGATGCGCCCTCGCACCTGCCTGCCGACACGCCTCGTATCCGGGGTGCCGCGGTGCCACGGTATCGCGGCGGATGGATGCCATAGCTACAAGCTACACATGGATGCTCTACATCGAACGCCGCTACTAAGCCCACTTCCCGCATTAGGAACGCGGCCGAGTTGAGAAATGACCTTTACCTTGGGAGACGTGTCCTCCGTGGAAAACGAGCCAAGATCAGGTCCCACAAACCCTCCCCATCACTACTCTCACAGAGTGCTCGGCGCTCGCGCCGTCCCGGGGTCTTGCCGCTCCGACCGGGATGAACCCCACAAGCTCCCCCGGCGCGCGGTATTCGGGCAAGACCGTCCCGCGGCCGGGCGCAGCAGGCACCGGCTCCAGCTCCCGGCCGTCCACCTCGATGCGGGCAACGCCCCGGCTCACGTGGTCGGGGTTCTCTACACGGATGACATAGGTGCGGCCGCGGAAGACGCGCCTCACGGTAAACCCGGGCCACTCTTGCGGGATGCACGGGTCTATGACGAGCCCGTCGTATTCAGGCCTCACCCCGAGGATCCACTGTGACGCCGCGACGAACATCCATGACGCCGTGCCCGTGAGCCAGGAGTTCTTGGCCTCACCGAACCTCGGGCAGTCGGGGCCGGCTATCATCTGAGCGTACACGTAGGGCTCAGCCTTGTGGATCTCCGACATCCGCTCACGCGCGGTGGGAAGCAACCTGGAATAGTACGAGTAGGCTCTGTCTCCCCTCCCCAATGCGCACTCGGCAATTATCGCCCATGTATTCGGGTGACAGAATATGCCGGCGTTCTCCTTGACTCCAGGAGGATAGCAGGTACATGCACCGATGGCCTCGGAGTAGCGGGTGAAAGCCGGCTGCTGCAGGACTATGCCGTGTGGCGTTGCAAGGTGCGCCCACACTGAGTCCATGGCGGCGATCCCTCTCTCACGTGGCGCCACCCCGCTCATCACCGCCCAGGGCTGAGTCTCGAGGAAGATTCGTCCCTCTGCGTTGTGGGAGGATCCCACGGGCGCGCCGGAGTCATCGAACGCCCTGACGTACCATTCACCGTCCCATGCGTGGGCGTTTATGGCCGCGACCATGTCGCGGGCTGCCGTCGAGTACGCCTCCGCCTCCTCGCCGTTGCCCTTGAGGCGCGCGATGGCGGCCATCTCGGACGCCGCGCATACGAAAAGCTCGCCGATGAGCACGGATTCGGCCACCCTGCCGTCGTGCTGCGTCCTCCAGTTGAGGTTCAGGCAGTCGTTCCAGTCCGCCTCGCCTATAAGCGGTAGCCCATGGGGGCCGAGGTTAGCAAGGATGTATGACATGCACCGCCTGAGGTGCTCCTCCAAGGTGACCGGACGTGGGTCGTCCGCGAACGGTGCCTCCATCGACAAGACCCCAAGGTCGCCGGTCTCCTTTAGGTACTGGGCTGTCGCGATGACCAGCCACATCGGGTCATCGTTGAACCCGCTGCCGATGTCGTTGTTACCCTGCTTGGTCAGGGGCGAATACTGGTGATAGGTGTTCCCCGCGGCAAACTGAATCGCCGCGAGTTCCCGAAGGCGCATCGCCGCGCTCGATGGGACCTGGTGCAGGGCACCAAGGATGTCCTGGCTCCCGTCGCGGAACCCAATGCCCCTGCTGATGCCGGACTCGTAATAGGATGCGGACCGCGCAAGCTTCAGCGTGGTCAAACACTGATATTGGTTCCACACATTGATCTCCCGGGCCATGTTGGAATCGGGTGTCTTGGCCTGGAACCCCGCCAGGAGGAGGTCCCAGTGCCGCGCGAGCTCCTCCCGCGCCGCCGCGACCGTGCGCGGGTCGAGGTAGCGCGATATGACCTCACGTGCTCCCGCCTTGTTGACTCGCCCGTCCGCTGTGAATTTCGCCCCTGGTTTGTTCCAGGCAAGCCCTAAAACGAACAAAACGTGTTGCCGCTCGCCCGGGCCGAGAGACACACGCACGCAGTGCGACCCGATGGGCGCCCAACCGTACGCCAACGAACCGGACGCCTTCCCTTCTATCACGGCCCGCGGCGCCGAGAGCGTGCCGTACGGGCCGAGGAAGGCCTCGCGATCCGTGTCGAATCCTACTACTTCGCCGCTGGTGGCGAAGAACGCGAAGTGGTCCCTTCTCTCGCGGTACTCCGTGGTGTGGTATATGACGCCGTCCTCGACCTCGACCTCACCGATATTCAGGTTTCTCTGGAAGTTCGTCTGGTCATCAAGCGCGTCCCATAGGCAGAACTCCACGAACGAGAAGAGGGTGATGTCCTCACGGTGATCATTGCGGTTCTCAATCACGACCTCCCACACTTCGAGAGGCTCATCAACCGGGACGAAGTAGGTCACATCAACGGCGAGCCCTCGGCGCGACGATTTGATGGAGGTGTACCCGAGCCCATGGCGGCACTCATAAAAGTCCAGGGGCTTCCGCACAGGTTGCCACGTGGGAGACCAGAAGTCCCCATCGGAGTGGCGAATGAAAAGGTACCTGCCGCCTTCGTCGGTTGGAATATTGTTGTACCGGTAACGCAAGATGCGCCTGAGCCTCGCGTCAGAGTAGAAGCTATAGCCTCCACCGGTGTTTGAGACGATCGCGATGTACTCGCGCGTGCCGAGGTAGTTTATCCATGGGGACGGCGTGTCCGGACGTTCTATGACATACTCGCGCCGTTCGTCGTCAAAGTGCCCGTACCTCATCCCTGACGGTCCCTCCTTGGCCTTATCGGCGTGGGTAGCCTTTCATTTACCGGTGGCGGGGACGCCAGGAAGGCATCCCCGCCACCATCTGTCCCGGGCCTGGGCGGTCCAGACCTACTTCTCGCGCTGCAGTGCCTCGTCAACCTTCTTTGCAGCCGCGTCTAGATAGCGCTTGACGTCATCGGCTTTGTACTTGCCCACGATGTAGTCGCTTAGGACGTTCTTGAACTCAGAAACGATGGCGTTCTCAATGTCGCCCCAGACCGCCAAAGGCGGGTAAGCCGTGGCATAGCCAAGAGCGGTCTTGAACGTCTTCCAGACTCCCGTTGAGTAGTAAGGATCATCGTATGCGGCCAGGGTCGCTGGGAGCATGTGGGAGAGGTGCTGAGTGTAATCCACCATCTTCTCCTTCTCAAGCAGGAACTTTATCCATGCCTTGGCTGCGTCCTTGTTCTTGCTGGCCTTGAATATCACGAGGTTGCTTCCGCCAGAGAAGGCTGCCCGGCCTTTCGAGCCCTTCGGCGGCTCCACCACGCCATAGTTCAAGGTCGGGTTCTCCTGCTCGATGTTGGCTATGTTCCACGGGCCCATGAAGCACATGGCGACGTTGCCGTTTATGAAGGCCGCGTCAGCCTGCGGCTGGTTGTACTCAGCGCAGGCCTTGTCCGCAAGCCCGTTCTCGACCAGGCTCACATACCACCGCATGGCCTGCACACCGGCCTCGCTGTTGAAGATGGCCTTCTTCGCCGCGACATCGACGAGATCTCCACCGTTAGCCCAGAGGATGATCGCCCAGTTGTGGATGAGGTCCCACGCGTTCGTGCCAGCCATGGCGAACGCCTTGCCAGGCCCAAGCGCCTTCGTTATAGCCTTGCCGACCGTTATGACCTCGTCATAGGTCTGCGGCGGGTTCACCTTCGCCGCAGCGAACATGTCCTTGTTGTAGAACAGGCACCTGGTCTCGGCGAACCAGGGCACGCCGTAGTAGCGGCCCTTGTAAGTCGTGGAGTCCAGGTTCGCCTTCATGAACGCCGAGGCGCCGCCGAACTCCGCGATGTTGATCTCCTCAAGGCCGCCCGTCGCTGCGAACTGGGGGTTCCACGTCGTGCCCACCTGCGACACGTCAGCCCCCTCGCCGGTGGCGATCGCAGCTGCGATGCGTGACCAGGCAGTATCCCATCCTACGATCTCCCAATTGACCTTGACGCCTGTCTGGGCCTGGAACTCTTGCGCCACCTTGTTCAGCCACACGGTGTGCGTCTCGTCGGGGGCGTTGGGCATGACCCAGAACGTTATCTCCTTGGGAGCCGCGGACGCCGTCACTACGCTGAGCATTGCGAAGAGAACGGCGCAGACAAGAATCCACCTTCTCAGTGTCATCTGAATTCGCCTCCCATTGAGGATGAGTTGTGTTTTGTTACCCTGGAACCCGAACAACCCTCTAGTCGCTGAACTCCACTAGGCCTGACTCCGAGTCGCCTGGACTCGCGCACGACCACACTCAAGTCACACCCAAACTCCAGAACTCCAGACACTCCACGCCCTGCCAGGCCATCGGCGGCCCGCCGGCCCTTGCCCGTCCATCCGGGCCAGACGCGGGTCTCGCGATAACGGCCCGCCCCGTGTGGCCTCACCTCCCTTCCGTCGTCGGCCAATGATACCTCGTTTGTTCTTGCGCTGCTCCCTGCGATGTCGATGCGCGGTCGTTGCCCCTAGCCCGTCACCCTTTGACAGAACCAGACACGAGGCCCTCCACGATATGCCTCTGAATGAGCGTGAAGAGCACCAGGACGGGTATGGTCACAATGATGCATGCCGCCATCATCCCCGCCCACCGGGCTTCCTGGTTGGTTATGTACTCGAGGATACCGACGGCCACCGTCTTTGTCGCTCGCCCCGTGAGAAGCGAGGCGAAAAGGATCTCGTTCCAGCTCATGATGAACGCGTATATGCCGACTGCCGCTATGCCGGGTCGCGCAATGGGGATGATCACCCGGAAGAGGGCACCCACAGGAGTGCATCCATCTATCTGAGCCTGTTCGTCTATCTCCCTCGGTATGTTCGCGAAGAAACTACGCAACATGAGAATGCTGAAGGGAAGGGCGAACGACGAATACGTGAGTATGAGGCCCTGGTAGGTGTTCTTGAGCTGAATCCCCGTCCACTTGTTGATGTAGACGAACAGGATGAAGTACGGGATCAGGAATAGTATCCCGGGAAACATCTGGGTCACGAGGAGCGAGAGCACGTACGGCCCCTTGCCCTTGAACTCGAACCGGGCGAGGGCATAGCCGGCAAGGATGCTGAGGGCCAGGCAGAGCACCATGGTCCCGACGGATATGATCATGCTGTTCCTGAAATAGTCCATGATCCTCACGGTGCGGTTGACGTTCCTGTAATTATCCAGGGTGAACGTACGCGGGATCCACCTTGGAGCAAGGTTCGGATCGGTTATGTCGGCCGACTGTATCTCAAGGCTTGTCTTGAAAGAGCCGGACACCATCCACAGGTACGGAATGAGCACGACGACGAGCACAAGGATCACCGCGGCGTAAAGCCCCACCCGCTCTGCGACTCGGATCGCCCTGGCCCGGGGCGACCTCATGCTTCGATACGCCTTTTTCTCGGGATTCGTGGGATTCATTGTCGCATCAGTCCTCCACCGATGTGCCGGGTTTGAGAGTCCGGAGATAGATGATAGCCACCACAGTCATCATCAGCACCAGGACCACCGACATGGCCGCGCCCATGCCGTACCTCAGGTTATCGAAAGCCTGTCTGACAACGAAGGTCGACGGCACTTCTGCGTAGATCCCGGGGTCGTCCCCGAGCATCACCTTGAACTGGTTGTATGCGTTGAAGTTCCAGAGGATGTTGAGGAGAAGCAGGGTCTTTGTGACCGGCAAGATGTGCGGCCAGGTAACGTAGCGGAACCTCTGCCACCAGTTCGCCCCATCGATCGATGCGCACTCCAGGAGCTCGCGGGGAACCGATTGCAGGCCCGCCAGAAGGAGCAGGCTCGCAAACGGCCAACCCTTCCATATGCTCGCCACCATCACTGAGAACATCGTCCTCGTCCCAACGAGCCACACGAGGGGCTCCTTGATGAGGCCCAGGGACATTAAGAAGCTATTCACAATGCCTACCCTCGCCTGGAAGATGAACCGCCACACGCTGTAGGCAACGGAATCGGGCATGATGTACGGCAGGAGCACGAGGCCTCGCACAATGGTCCTCCCATAGAACCGCTGATTGAGAAGGAGAGCGACGGCGAGACCTATGACGTATCCGATGGTGATGGTCACCACGCCATAGTAAAGCACGTTGGCCACGGACCTCAGGAACAGCACCCCGTCCGGGTCGCTGAGATCGAGGGCTTCCAGATAGTTCGCAAGCCCCACGAAGGGGGCGGCACGCCAATTAGCGATCGTGTAGATGTCAAGGTTCCGGAAGCTAATAAACACGCCCCAGACGATGGGGATCACATGAACGAAGATCGTGCCGAGAAGAGCGGGGGCAATCAGCAGATAAGGCAGCGTCCGTCTCCAGGCGAGAGCCCTCGATGCCCTTCCCACTGCGGCACTTGCGCGCGAGCGAACCTGCGCCTCCAACTCCTCACCCCCCCTTTGTTCCACAGGAGACAGACCCCCGCTCGGTAAACGAATTGGGGCTGTCCATCGATGTCATTCCATCGGTCAAAAAACCCCGTCACGCGGGTACCAGCATGGTCGGCTTCAGCACGATCCCAGGCACATCGCGCCCCTCAGATATCACGGACACAAGCATGTCGGCGGCGAGGCGCCCCTGCTCGTATAGGGGCGCTTGTATGCCGCCCAACGACGGCTCGATCAATCTCGTGGAGGGAAGGCAGTCGCCGGCCAAGAGCAGGAAACCGTTTTGTGTTCCAGACGCCGGGACCAGGCCTCTCTCACGGAGCGCACGGAGGGCACCCAGCGCGGTCGGGTCGCTGCTGCAGATGATGGCCGATACCCTGGCGTGCTCATCGTGGTCGAGGAGGCGAAGCGCGGCCCAGTACCCTCCGCTAACCGTATAGTCCCCTTCCCGGACCAGACGCTCATCATACGGGATACCTGCCTGCTCCAACGCGGTCTTGTAGCCTTCGGCGATGCTCCGCTTGTTGGGCAATAGGAAATTGCTGGGCTCCTTGATGAGCCCGATACGCGTGTGGCCGAGGGAGATCGCGTACCGGGTGGCGGCGATGCCCCCGGCCACCGCGTCGATCTCCACGAAATTGTGGGTTTGCTCGGGGTAACAGTAGCCCAGCGACACGAAGTGGAACCCCTTCTCTGAAAGCTCCTTCACTATGCTATCGGCTCCTGTCATCCCGTACAATATGGCCCCGTCGACGTTGCGCCGCTTCGTCAGCCGAACGACCTCTCTAAGAGCATCGTCCCGATTCGTCGGCACTGACAGCACCATGTCGTAGCCGCGCTCGTTGAGGAGATCAAGGGCCCCTTTGATCTGTTCGATCATGCCGGGATCGTGGAACACGAAATCCGACCCGAATGGAACCACGAACCCGATCGCGCCGGTCCGCTTCCGCCTGAGACTGCGGGCCGCCGAGTTGGGGTGGAAGTCGAGATCCGCCATAGCCGCTAGAACGCGCGAGCGCGTCTCTTGCCTAACCAGCTGACTCCTGTTCAGCACGCGCGACACGGTCTTCACGGAAACGTTTGCCTTCTTGGCGACATCGTATATGGTTGCCATGTCTTGAGCTCCCACTGCCGGAATGCGGCTGGCGAGAAGATGTTGTGTCTATCGGTGTCATATCATTGATTCAACGCATGTGGCGGAATTCCTTCTTTCAGCGCGGGTATTTTCTTTTGTGTGGGCTGGTCTTTGTCTACTGATGTCACTCGCCTGGGGATACATGGATATGGATATGGGTATCGTCTTGGCCCGGTCCGCCTCAAGCACACCACACCGTCCACAAGGGGCGAGACAGGTAGCATCAGGCAAGGACGCGGCGAGGCCGACAGGTGGGCGCTTCGTTGTCTCGCTTCCCTGTCTGTAGTAGGCGCAAAGGCTGGCGTGGGCACGAGGCGGGGCGCCCCGCCTGGCGCGGCGCTCGTAAACGAAGCGCGCCCGGAGCGCACCCGGAGGGCGTTCGGGCACACAAGTGCGGTGCGCACGGTGCGACGCAAGGCGCAACGGCGACCGGGACGGGACGCGGCCGCGCGCAAGCCGTTTCAGGCAGGCCGCGATTGGGTCGCGGCTGGGTCCTGACCCTGACCGTCTGACCGTCTCGGCCGCCGCGCACACGGCCGCTGCGTACATAAAAAAGCCTTCCGGCAGCGACCTACTCTCCCGCACCGTTGCCAGTGCAGTAC